>Ga0136555_1000007_pt1 | contig 107503 bp, 115 predicted proteins | sample AntRauTorckE5432_FD_104927 | JGI IMG/M metagenome (GOLD analysis project Ga0136555, IMG submission 104927) | Saline lake microbial communities from Rauer Islands, Antarctica - Metagenome Torckler E5 #432 | ecosystem: Environmental > Aquatic > Non-marine Saline and Alkaline > Saline | place...
CCGAATTAATTATTTAAATTTCTCAATATCCCGAATTAATTATTTAAATTTCCAATCTCCGAATTAATTATTTAAATTTCTCAATATCCCGAATTAATTATTTAAATTTCCAATCATATATGATTTCGAAAAGTGCGCAAAATATACGACCAGACCTGAGCACCTATGTAGGTAAAATATATTAATACTATTTTGAACGTCCATATCCATACTACAAGTGCACCACGCCCCTAAAGATCCACTACATTTTGTTTTCGTATTAAAATTAAATACAGCCCTAATAGACGACGATAAGATCAATCATACGTTTATATGATCTGAGACACATAACCTTGCCCAAATTGGCGAATAACATATATTTGAAAATTCAAAAGTTAGAAATAAACAAAATTTTATAACAACCGAAAATTTGCAGTTGGATATAACCTCACTACATTTAACGAACGATACTTTTTGGAAAATAATTAATACATTTAAAAGTTGGCCGCATCATATGTATGATGTCCGTGGAACCGTTCGGATTGAGTAATATTGGCAACACATGTTGGTTCAATTCATTTGTTCAGTCACTCTTGTCTTGCCCATCGTTGGTTAGACTTCTTCGAGATTGTGATCCCGAGATCGTTAATAAAGTAGCATTACATCTCAGAGATTTAACAATTACTACACAAACTGTAGCACCATCCTTATTACACCGTGCATTATCACGATCCGCACAGGCTCGATCAGCACAATTTGGTCGACCATGGGTCCAGGAAGATGCGGAAGAAGGAATTATAACTATGATCGAAGCCATGAATATATCAGCGGTTCGCAAGATGTTCAAGTATAAGTATAATGTGTGTATCACTTGTAATGCATGTGGCCATTCACTTAAGAAGGTTGATGAAAATTACTTCCTGAAGGTGCACCCCGCCGATCTTCAAAATACAACATTAACCCAATACATATTCAGCAATACCACCAATATTAACGACTATCGTTGTGATAATTGTAAGCAGATGGGACATTGTGTTCGTGTTAATCGGCTAGGATATATTCCAGAAGTATTCATTATTGTATTCGAGAAGTATTTGCATAAGTGGAATATTCAATATCCAAGTTCACTAACATTTATTGGGACGGACGGCCAATCGCGACTGCGGTATGAACCAGTCGCCCAAATCGAACATTCGGGCGGACAACGTGGTGGTCATTATTGGGCGATCGTTAATCGTGGTAATTTTATTTACAAAATGAACGATCATAATGTTTCACAAACCCGATTTATGGCTACTAACAATACATATATAGTTGTTTATTGTAGAAAGGAAAATTGAAAAACTTGAATTACTATTATCCATTACCTTAGATGGTTAATCTTGTCGAGTTAGTTCGGAAATACCGTGGCGATGTCTTATTTTGGCATGGTATGATAATATTGATGATATGGAGCACACTAAGTCTCATATATTATCATTCATCAAAACACACCAATCATGAAGATGAGATATGGTTTGTGCTAAGTATGCTTTGTCAAATCATAACATTTATACTGTATACTATGATATCATATACCAAGACAGAGATTTACAAAAATTTCGTATTTTACGAATCAATTCTCGTAGTCATTTGGTTTGTAGCAATTGCATTGTTTGAAATTGGATTATCGCAATTTATCACATCTGGAATATCAATAATGATAGGATTGAACCTTTGCATGCTCAACTTGTTTATGATAGTTATTGTTGTTTTACCGACACTGTGTCTTGCCGACACGGAATATTATCGGTATCATCCTAGTAAATGCAAACGATGCGATACCGCATTGAAACTCTACATCAATTCCCAACATCTGTTTAATCACACATTTATCATAAACTCATGTGAAAATTGTGTCGCATCTTCACCTGTTTGATTTTTTTACCAATCCTCGTCAAGATTATCAACATAAAGAATACCTTCAAAATGTTTATTTTCTTGACGACGAGATATTAAACCAAGTATGGCACCATATATGATGGCAAGAACTCCGATAGTCATTAGAAGGGGACCTGACCACGACACAGCCTTTGGTGTTTTGAATATAATTGCCCCAACCCCACATGCGATACCGCCCATAAGTGTTATAATAAAATAAAATGTGCTATCTTTCATGACTGTAGGCATGACTATATTTAGTGTTAATAATTACACCCTATATTAACACCAAATATATTTAATGTTTTATACATACTATATTTGAAGTAAAAAGTTGAACGTGTAATAAATCTTTATGTGCTAAATATAGATGGATGCAACACAATGTATTCAATTGGCTCTAAGTAAATTAGATCAGGAAATATTAGATAAATATAATAGGATGGTTCTAAATGAAGATCAATATTATATTATTATTGAAGGTGATGCAATAGTATATTTTCGAAACTATAATGGTGAGTTATCATATCGGACGAGCAATATTGAATATTATCCAACGCAGAAATTTGAAGAATTGCGTTATGTTGGTTGTTCACAACTATTTATAATTAATCTTACAAATGAAGAAGTTATGGTGTCTGTTATGAATGAATGGCAAACTACTGATTATAAGTGTTTACGTCAAGAAACTGTATCATGGGATTTTGCAGCAATTCCTCATGCATTACTTCCCACTGTATATCAAATCACAGTGTTTAAACAAAATGTCAAAGCAATGAGTATTGACAGTGATATCAAATCACTAAGATTGATGGCAAATGGAAATTGTATTGCTCGGATGTATAGAGCATCTTATCCCAATATTCATAATAGACGTAAGATGTTGAAGTGATTTTTTACCGATAATTTATAAAAGGCTTATATATAATAGACTGAAACAATGTCAAGTATAATTGTTGCAGAGATTGATGCCAATAGTATTAGTGTAGGTGGCGACACCGCTACATCGGCTTCGGGATACGGGGTGTTGTATAAATCCAGTACTGATATGATGTGGAGGGCCCACTTGATTGATAAGTTGATATAACAACTATTTTATGCTTATTGGATATACATTTCCTTTTATCAAAATTTTCATCGCCATTATTGATCATTACTTTATATCCTAATAATTTAAATGGTTGTAAAAACTCATAACAGATCTGCTTGTATGGACAAAACACCAATATTCTTTTGTATTCTGCTTTCCAACAATGTAATGCCGAAATATACGTTTTACCATATCCGGGTGGACATTGGACAACCCCCCTATCATTATCGGCAAAATATAAGTTAATCGTATCAATAATAGAAACCTGATATAATCTGGGTTGAATACCTTCGCTATCCTCGGTAATACATGCAACATGATCGCCCTCTTCTAATGAATGTTCAATAAATACACCACCATCTAATTGATCAAAATTGATATATTCGTTATTCGATGTTAACCATTCAACGTCCCATCCACATTCATGTAGATGATCATGAACTAATGTTAGAGTTTCTTGAGCATGAAGTTTATCACGAAACCGATAGACTTCTTGTGGATAATCTTCAGCACGATATTCAAACAATCGTTTATGAAATAATTGCTCGACGTGTTTGTAAAAATTGGTTGTTCGTTGATTGGGGTTTTGAAATCCACAAATAAAATGATTTGCGGGATTAGCATTTCGTCGACGAATAGCGTCACGATAATCTTTCATGCGTCGTGGGTAATCGGTTGTATAACCTAATTTGATCAAATGCCCATTTTCTGCTTGATTATCCACTACATGAAATACGTATAATCCTAATTCGGGCATGTATTATACATACATCTTTCAATTTTAATTGACGATGCTAATCAATCATACCCCCATGCAATTCGAATGACAATCATATAGACATAGAAGTTAATTTAATTAATTTTTCAGTTCCATTGAGATGTTTAACAACTTGCCGACCATTTGTTTTTTGGACAACAAGTCGTTGTGGTTTCTCGTTCATTAATCCGAATACTAATCGGGATGAATGATCTGAACCGAATCCACGACCTACTAAGTTTTGCTTATTGTATGTGGTATTAGTAGTATGTAAAGTAACTTGAGCACCAATATAATCAGCAGTTTGTGGAATATCAACACTTAATTCAGATTGACGATTTCGTAAATTATTAACATATGCTAATACAGGGCTTGACATATTCACCCAAACTAACAATTCATCTCCATTACTATTCATAATAGTTGGTGTTTGGGAAAAGTAGGGATTGGACATATATGGTGCTCTTTGAAATTGTGTATCATCTCCAAGAAGCATTACCCCATCCATTCGACTAACAAATTTGGGTAAGGCCAGATAATTTTGACCAAATATAATATCATCGCGTCCATCTCGATCTAAATCATGCACTAACGCACCCCAACCAAAGCCATAATCATCGACATTTTTTTGCTGAGCCATATCAACAAATTTCATTTTACCATCATTGCGAAGTAGTATGTGCATATTATTTGCTTGTTGTTCGGGTTTCAAGTCTCCTTTGGTCAAATTAGAGGATAAAGTATTACCTACATTTGATGCAAATATATCCATATCACCATCATTATCTACATCACCTACATCTACACCCATCCAAAAGCCATACCCGCTTCCAGATTGGACAGGTATAAAACGTCCAGTATTTGCAACATCATTTTGATATATTTCAATAACACCCGTATCATTAGATAATATCAAATCTTGGGCACCATCCCCATTTAAATCAGCAAACAAACTTGAGAAGGTATTTTGATTACCTGTAACACCATATTGTGCTGTTTGATCTAACCATTGCTGATTGGACGAGACTAGTAATACATTTTCTCCAACGTGTTCTGGGTTGTTAAATTGAAAATTACGTAATTGAGATGGATGAATAAATTGTGATACATACAAATCAACTTCACCATCAAGATTAATATCAGTTGCTGTGATAGATACAGGCACTCGATTTGGGTCAGAGCGATAAATCAATCTAGAGTCAAATCCTCCTTTACGATTATTTTTATGAAGCCACACACCATCTTCTCGTGCAACTACTAAATCATCATACCCATCTTTATCCATATCTAATGAAATCGCACCATATGTTGCCATGTTTTGACTTAAACCAACAATCGATATTGGTTCTAGTTTTTGATTGGTTTGATTATATTCAAGAACTGCATCTTGCTGATCATGTGTGCCTCCAACAAATAACACCTCATTACCATTAGGATATAAACGAAATACAGCAGAACCAATAAATGGCATGTATTTCTTTTTATTCTTTTTATCAAACCCATGCTTCCAATTTGATGTAACTTGGATGTTGGGATCGCGGGGGTATGTTAATACAGACAGTTGATACCAAAACTTATCTTTGTTGAATACATAATAAATATAAACCAAAATCAATATAACTATTACTGCAATACTAATGGATTTTCCCTTCATCCTATATAATAATTTAAATCAAAATTTAAATAATTCTATGTTGACACATTTTACATCTACCACACGGATTACCTCGTTTGGGATACCAACACGAAACTGTAGCGTGTAATATATCATTGAATTTATACATACGTGAATTAGTTAACATTTGTTGTTTAGTAATATGAACGATTGGGAAGATAATATTGCGAAAAATACCAACATCATCATTGTGATATATGTCATTGAGACGATTATTATCATTAAGTTTATGCTGAACTAATTTACTCAATATTGTATTGGCCCCACATTCGGAACCAGATGCAATAGGAACTAAACTTCGTAAAGAATAATCTGCCATATATGTATATTGACTAATGGGTCGTGAAAACCATCCTTCATTTGTCATTCTTTGCATTTTTTGAACAACGTTAGGATCAAGTTTAAAACGCGATACTTGCAATGTTGGAAGTAAATGTCCACCTAAACGAATCATTTGTTGTTTGAGTTGATATTGTGCGTGTTTTTCGTATTGGAGATTTCGTGAATCAATATTGAAATTAAAATAGATAGGCTGCACAGTGTATCCTTGCACTAATAAATCGCATACCAGATATGTTGAATCAAATCCCCCTGTCCAAAATACATATTTGATATTTGGATTGGTTGGCAATATAGGCTCAATTAAAGTAGTATGTGAAATTAATAGAATAACTATAATAGATATACATGCAATAGCAATAATGTATAACTTATTCATTCTTATATATTAGAAAATAAAATTGAAAATGAGATTCCCAATACCTACGTCCAGAAATGGCGAACACCCCCCACGCATTGAAGAGCGAAACTACTCATTTCATTTGTTTGACTGACGCCAAAGAGCAACATTCATCTCGACCAAATGAAAATGTCATTATGGTTATTGCAATGAAACCCATCTGCAGTAGGGGTGATAATCAGATGATTAACAATTGTAGGCGATTTGCAAATCAGTGGAAAGATAAACTTGCACAAGAAATGGGAATATCTTTACGTGTTTGCACCGTTCTAGGCAGTTATGTGAATTCAGTTGTATTCTGGATTGATCCCGTGCCGTAAAGACATCTTCTCAAAAAGATGAATAATATGGCGTAAATGCATTGCTCAATTTTTTTGACATCTACATGACTTCCAGTGTCATCTATTTAAAAACTGAACATCTATATATGACTACAAGGTATGAGTAAATACCACGGCCGATCTATCGCATATGAAGATATCGTTACTGACTTTCCAAATCGGATAGATCTACTTGACCCAGATAAGGTTAAAGAGATTACTCGACAAGTTAAGTCGGATGAACCATTATTGTTCCATCCGAATGATATTTCAGAGAGTTCTACCAAATATGATAAACGTTTGCGTTATACGCTAACGTTATATGGTATCTTACCAGATGGTTCAAAAACATGTGTGATCATACGTGACATTGTCCCGTATGTGTTATTTCGTGTGCCAGATGATTATCTCAACTTAGATCTATACAGCGATAAAGAGCCGTCTGACTTATATGAACAGGCCGCAACTTATCAAAGAGCATTAGTTGCCCAACTCAAAAAAGGTTCGATCTATTTCAATGATATTGAAACCATTCGTGCTTATCGCAGTATTGGATTTCAGCGGATCAAGGGGGTTTACCTTAAGGTCAGTTTTAATACAACCAATCAACGACGCAAAGCAATCGAACTACTGAGTTATCAGTGGTGGTTGACCAAACGCAATTACGCACAGCCAGATGTTCTAGGACATCGCTGTGAAACAGCACATGATGACGCTACTTGTTATTATCGTGTTGTATGCCGAGACCACGGTTTTAATCTTTGTGGATGGAACACACTTTCGAAATATAAAATTTTACATGATGGGTCAGCAACTACTACTGTCCAAGATCTTGGAACGTTTGGGGGCAATCGACTTTTCCAATGCGGGATTGATGACATCACACCATATGAAGGTGAAATGTCTGCGGATCTGAAACAGGATCCTATGATTGAAATGGCATGGGATATTGAAGCGTATCGGGATGCACAAGATGGTGATATTCCAGATCCAGAAATTCCAGAAGATGAGGTATTTATGGTATGTATGACATTTGCGTATTATTCTCAACCTGAGTCGTTCTTACGCGTAGCCATTGTTAACACACCTTGCTCTCCGAGTGATCGTGATCTAACAATTGTGTGCAAGAATGAACTTGAACTTGTAATGGCATATGCCCAAGTTATTGGAGCAATTAAACCCGAATTTGTCGTTGGATTTAACGATGGTGATTTTGATCATCCGTTTATGGTAGAAAAGGCATTCCGTTATGGATTGCTTGAGTATTTTAACCGTCATATGGCGTGTTTCTATCAACCAACTAAATTATGGGACACCGATCTAGAAAACCTAGAGCGTGTTCTTAAACACGAACCAACTCCCGCAGAAAAGGAAGCATTCGTTAACATTAAGTTGATGGGTCTCGAACACAGAGGTCGTAATTCATTTACACGTAGTGGTCCAGCAGATACAAGGCAAGACGGAGTTCAAAAACCACGTCCCCCTCGTATTATTATTAAACCGCCCACCCCAGAACTAATTGTTGTGATGTCTCAACCCATCAATGAACGTCATTCGGAATTATTGCAAACATATAACAATATGAGCACTCTTGCCACTCAACGTGGTTGGGGTATGAAGCATGATAAGGTTAAACTTGATCCCGACACATTTGGAGACGTATATTCGTTTCAAGTGCCAGGAACAATTAACGTCGATGCACGGTGTATGTTCCGAGCACTTTATAAGAACCCAGAACAGTCAAGTCTGAACTGGTTTCTGCAGGATAACAAACTTGATCTCAAGGAAGATATGCCCATTGTGGAACTATTTCGAATTTATCGAGAAATGCGAGATGCTATCCGATCAAATAACACAGTCCAACAGGAAGCCCTTATGGCTGATATGGAACGTGTTAAATCATATTGTGTAACGGACTCCGAATCTTGTCATAATCTTATGCTCAAGCGTAAGGTAGTCATGGATGCTAGAAACACAAGTCTACTTGCGTTCACTAGTATGTTCGATGCAATCTACCGTGCCGATGGTATGAAAGTGCGTAATCTTACATTTCACGACGCGGCAGAACGTGATATTGTATATTCAGGTATCAATAAATCAGTTGAAAGCACCGCCAAATACCCTGGTGCATATGTAGTTCCGCCCGAAAAAGGTATGCAAATGAGTAAACTTAGTATTGCTGAGCGTGTTCGTGCTGGAAAGCAGAACGTAGTTCATCCCTACAATGGTCGTAGCGATTTTTCACGATGGGCAAATATTACCGATGAAGATGTAGCATTACTCGAAAGTCTTGTGCCCAAATATTGGCGAGATAATGACGAAGTGAGGGCAGGACATATTGAGATCCAAGATCCCGATCTTCCCGAGAACCTTCGACCATTATTTGAAGATTTCATTAACGATTTGACGGGTCGGCCAACTTCTGGTCTAGATTTTTCAAGTCTATATCCTAGTGTTATGATGGCCTATAATTTTAGTCCAGAATGCACAATCGAAATTGACTATAATGATCCCAATGGCGAGGCTAACCTTGAACGTAAGGCAGATCGTCTACGTGCAATGGGATATGAATTGCACTCAGTTGAATTTCCATACGGAGACGCCGACAATGTGCGAACCATTCGTGCATATACTGTTCGACACACTTATGATCCCACAAATGACGATCATGATCCAGAAGAACGGGGGTTCGGTGTTTTCCCAACTATTTTACACCGACTATTTAAGCAACGTAAGGTCATTAAGAAACAAATGAAGAAATACGCTAAAGTTATGGAAGATACTGGGCGAATTGTCGGAGAGTGTAAAAAATTGTTGCAAATCCTGACCGATGACCCTGCTAGAAGCACCGACTTGCTTATTGGTGCGGTCGAAGAGGGACTAGTAGCGTCCGATACCACAAGTGCGACACTTGTAGAGGCACTGTCCTCTAAATTGGCCGAAACCGAAAAATACATAGTAGGAAAGGATTATCAATCGATTGTGTTTGACTACGACTATTACAACTCAAAGCAACTCGCACTGAAGGTATTCATGAACACATTTTACGGCGAGTCGGGTAACAAAAGATCAAGTCTATTTATGCTTCCTGTGTCAGGAGGCATTACTACAAGCGGTCAATATAATATCAAGTTAGTTATCGGTTATGTTGAACAACAAAAATGTCGTGTCATCTATGGCGACACAGATTCGGCTTATATTCAATGTCCCGAGATCACTTATCGAGATATTGACATCCAATATTATTCAGGTCAGATGACCAAACTTGAATACTGGACAGAACTTGTGAAATTAACATTTGATGCTATCGAGATTATCAAAAATAAAACAAATGCAATATTGCGAGACGATAATCTTACCAACTTCCTTGTTGTTGCATATGAAGAAGTATTATGGCCAGTAGCCTTCTTGGCCAAAAAGAAGTATTATGGTCTACCACACGAGGAAGAGATTAACTTCTATCCGAGTGAAATGTTCCTTAAGGGTTTTGATATGAAGAAGCGAGGTGTGCCAAAAATCTTAATTAAAACATGTAGTGATATTATGTGGGCGAGTTTAAACCCCGACGAAATGCGAACACTTCGTGGTATTGTAGAAGATACAATTCAAGAAGTTCATACTACAACGTGGGAGCCTACTGATTTTGAACAAACTGCACAATATAAGCCAAAAAAGAAGAATGTTAAAGTGCAAACATTTGTTCGACGTATGCGAGAAGAGCGAGAGATTGAAATGAAACCAAATGAACGTTTCAAATATGTTCTGGTTAAAAAACCTGCATTCCGATGGGACACCCAAGGTCGCACCATTCGTGCCACTAAGGGCGATCTTATGGAATTAACAGAAGTAGCCACTGCTGAACAGATGGAAATTGACTTACGACAATATATGTCTGGTAATCTCAAAGGACAATTCGGACGATTGATTATTTACCATGAAGAATTTGAACACGGCGTTGATATGGAGTTGCCATATAAACAACGGGAGAGGATCATCTTTGATAATGCTTGTCGTGAAGTTCAACGTTTATGTGAACGATACGAGGATAAACCAGTTAATGCGTGGCGTGTTCACTCTGGTATCTATCGTCGGGTCAATAAATCATTACAGACCAATCTTAAACGTAAAGTAAAGGGTGGTGGATCAGCATTTGGAGCGGTTGATACAACTGCTACCACTGGCGGTGAAGTAGTAGCGGCTTTAACCAATCATGCACGTAAGCGTGGTTTACGTAAATTGGCTAAGGCTGATCGTGAATATGTTGACGAATTAATTGACGGAGAACTCGAACGAGGGGCCACACTGTTCTCATTACGAGACAGATTGTCTACACTTGGACGAAAACGTGGTGGAGCCGAACGGCTAGTTGCAATATTTGAACAACAAGCATCGGGGAAGAGAGTTGAATTAGCGGCGTATCTAACCGAGCACCATGAAGTGTTTCGTGCTCGTAATCGAATTATTGAACGTGCGGTAATGGCGGTTCGCGATCAAGTTGATATGGATGCGGCTAATGACACTACTAAATTTGAAGACATATGTGGAGAAGACATTCTTGATTATATTGAAAACTCAGCCGATGCTGACGCGGAAGAACTCACCGAGTTTGAAGATGAAATTAGAGAGTTAGATCAACTTTATGGATCACTCGAGGCACTGTATCGCAAACAAACAATTTACAGAGCATACGGTGAGAGGATTATTGAACGACTTAATGCCAAGGCTGGTTTACATACAACCCCTCTGAATAACAGAGAGATAGTTGCGGAATTATCAAAAGATGACGATCTGAGTATGATGCTACCGATTTAGGTAAAAAATATGCGAAGTCATATCCCTCAATTTAATTATTTAATTTTTTGTGTTATCAAAGTCGGATCATCAAGTGGTTGGTATCCAATTTTCATACCGCAATATACGACTGGAACTTCACCATAAGGTTCATGTTCGTAAACTTCTGCTACAACGGCCTCTTCCAGTATGAACTTGAATGTTTCCCAAAACTTATGTGGATGGTTGCGAACATTGGTTCCCACATGTCCTAATTCGTGGAGGGCAACGAACATGACAGTGTTAAGTTGGTGTTTAAGAGTTTCATTTTTGCGATGGCGAAGACATAACGACACCAGATCACCCTTATTCCGAGTGTAGGCTACGTTATCCCATGACCGCCGAGGAAATCCTTCCACCAAGTAATCAGGATCATAGCGATCAAGTAATCGCTGAACCACCATATTGTCGGGGTTTCGCAACTTCATTGAACGCAATAGTCGAATAATTCGTGAGTTAATATTGGCTAACATATCAGCAGCCTGTTCAGGATTTTCCATACCCATCTTGACACGGTGGTATCGGCCGTCAACTGAACTGATCACAAAGCCATCTCCTGATAACCAATGAGATGTCGCTATGATCAGTAGAACAATAACCACTAATACGCCAGTTAATGTAGTAAATTCCACACCCTTTGACATTGTATATAACGTCCAATATAAAACTTTTTATGTCGTCCAATATAAAACTTTTTATGTCGTCCAATATAAAACTTTTTATATTGGACGTTAAAGATTTATCTCTAACCCAATATAGGTAGGATGGATAATTACTTTGCCAATCATCCAGTATGGGTTGATGTTATGGAACCAAATGGGGATAGTCTCGTCTCAGTTCGACGTATTATCTTGTCGGGAGGTAAAAAACATGGAGGTGATTTGGAGATTGATGATATCGATGTCGATGACCTAGACTTAGGCGAGGCAACCACTATAGATGTGGATGTTATGGACACGGCTCCAATCATATCAAGTAAAAAAGTCGCCAAACGCACGACATCTAGTGCAACTGAATATAGTGATGTGCAGGTGTTCCCAGAGGATCGGATATCTGAACTGAAAGAAAAGGTGCAACTTGCAACTGGCATTCCTGTTTATCGTCAACATTTATACTATGAGACACAAGGACGTCGAGTTCCACTGAGTTATAGGGTGTTGGCAGAAATGGTCATACGTGTGGACGCCGAGCAATATATGTTGCGGACAGAACGTGTATTTGATATACCTGTGGATGTCGACCTTTATAATCGACGCGATACATTACACATTGAAGCATATGATACATTCCGCATTGCTGGCGATATCTATCGGAATTTTGGCGAACATAAACTACGAGTAATCGATATTGATACATTCTTCGCAGATCGTGCTAAACTTGAGCGAGAACTCGAAGATGCGTATACCCGTGAGTTGATATACTCGAGTTTTGTTTTACCACTATTCCCCATGATCACACGAGAAGTATTTGGAATATATCTTAGCAACCCAAGTGAGGTATCCGAGCGATACCCTGAACTTGAGCCATCTAAGTTGGAAGAAAAATATACCATACAGGCCGAGATTGCCGTATCGAACTATACAGTCAAAACATCAGCCCCTATTCAAACTGGTATCTCCGAGGCAACCATTAGTGTACATTCCAATGGGCTTCTAGATATTCGCAATCTGTTCGATGCATTCCAAACCAGCGAAGTGTATCCGTATGTTAAGGCAAAGACTGAGATCAATAGTCGCCATATCCAACTTATTAAGGTATTCAAGAACTCCAAACCAACGCGTGATCGTATGCCAAATAATTCGTTGATAATAGGCGTGCTCATCCAACTCGACGACAATAGTATGTTCGACACGTATCTAACTCTGAACCAAAACGGATCTTATTCCATTCAGACCATATGGCGTGAAGACCGCGCACTTGATTTTACGAGTATGGTAAAAGTGGTTGCCCAGAACATTAATCCCCTGATTAATTACATCAACGACATTAGTGCAGTTCACTTCCGTATTCCTGAACTCAATGATAAGACTGCTCGTATTTCCAACATTACGATGGATGTTTACCTAAAACAATCAGTCGGGGAACAATCATTTGCTACAATATTAGATGAGTTAAAACGTTTATCTAAAGCGGGCACAATTACCGCCCGATCGCAGTCGACCGTTTCGGCCGAATATATATGGAGTCAAATGTGGAAATTCGATAATCGTAAATTAGACTTGGTGGTGTCAACTGATAATCAATACAGTTATATGACCACATCATCTATTAAGCAAAAATGGGAAGGATTATATGAGAGATCTCGTATATTTACAGTATCGCATCGATTTTCAGATGTGCAATTTTCTCTTATATCTTTACACCAAGATGAGGTTCCAGTATTTGTTCATTACATCAAAGGAGTAATTGCTCGTGTGGAGAAATCACTTGATAACACAGTTGTAGTCAAAACAGTTAAAAAGAAACTGCGTAAACTCAAGGAAGTTGACCCAGAGTTGTATGATCTTAAGGCATATGGATCAGACATTGCATTATCCAAGAAATGTCAAAAACCACTTCAGCCTATAACGTATTCGGCGGAAGAATTCGAAGTGCGAAAGAAAGAAATGACCGATAAACAACAAAAGGATAGTGTTATTGAATACTGGAACTTTACAACAGAGACACCGGCATACTATGAATGTCCCAATCCCAAATACCCATATCCACGTTTTATTACAGATGTGCATCCTCGTGGATATTGTATTCCATGCTGTAAAAAGACCCCTGCCGTTAAGCCAAGTGAAGAAGACGATGACCCCCCTAGCCGTAAGGCCGTTATACACGACACATGCCTCGACCAACATTCATTTGATGAAGCCACCTATGGGTCGGATATTACTACAACTAAATCACGTTCATTATATGTTATGGGATATGGCAAATCTATTGAGGCGGGACGATTAGCATTATTGCCTGAAAGCACACTGGAGTCATTATTCTATGAATATGATGGGGCTCATATTGCGGGACTGGAAGAAGAGTGTAAACATTTGGAAGAAGCACGATACTATGTGCTTGGGGTAGAACAGGAACGAAATAGCACACCACAGGGAGCATTATACTCATTATGCGTAGCACTTGAAATCAATGTCGATGAATATATTACAAAACTGGTGTCGGCCATTGACGAAGACCCCACTCGCTACACTACCGCACTTGATGGCACGATTGCACGACACTTTCCAACGGCGCGTTCTCTAGTGGAAGATTTCGCCACAACCTCAACAGATATTGATTGGAATGCACTGTTTTGCGATCTTACAGAAATCTACTTTGATATACGAGTATTGGTGTTCGACGATACTGAGGGTGGGGCGTCGCTTCAATTACCAACCCGTCTACAACACACAGATAACTATTTATTGGGACGACGCATCGCATTGCTCATCAAAAATGAGACGACATACTATCCTATTATTATCGCCGAACGTGAAGAATTCTACCGCAACGATGAAATTCTTCGTCGGCATTATACGGTGGCCGATGAGGTGATCGGTATTGTATCAGATATGATTATGCAATATCTCAATGAACAGCGAGATGAGTATCATCTCGATATCGATCTACACATTATTGAACAATGTGTGGCTGAGCATTCTGCGTATAAGATAGTGGAAATCTATGCCAATCGTCGAAATCTATGTTATGCGGTAATCTTGCAACATGGTCGCCACCGTATATACATCCCTTGCAGTGAGTCATATTTTAATGACCAAAAACATGAGATCAATTATGGAGTGTTTCAACGCCGTGCGGGTGCGTCATATGCCGAAACGGCTCGATACATGGACGTATATAATAAGTATGTGCGTAAGATTTCACCTCCAGATGCTCGATCTAAATCAGGAGTGGCTACAGTGTATGCCGAAATTGAGCCAGTGAAGTGGGTCGAATATAAAAAGTCGGTCATTGGTTTTAGTAGTAATGGATTAAACTACTATTGCGATGTTCCTACTACGGAAACCCGCCGTCTCCCGTTACCCACAATCAATTTAGAGTATGATCCTGACCAAATTAACTATGCGATGGCCGATGGGATTGCTCCAGATCGTAATGCATCCGCCGAAAATCGGGCCATATATCAACATTATATGTATCAACTCTTACTAATTGAATTCATCGACATTATCGAGAGCGAACGCAATACAGCACTTCGTAAGAAACTCATTATGTTTGTTATGAAATCGGACTTCCGTCGTAAAGCGGCGGCCGCTAATAAATCATTAGAACGTCTCCTTGGAGATTATAATGAAGATCTCATACGTATTAAATTGATGATTAACGAATATGCAAATAACCATCTTAATAAATCACGGCTTGTCCAAGAAATCACCGAAGAAGTATTTGACTTTGATAAATGTATTTTACAAAAACTACTATCTATTCGCGACCATAAAGCATTAGTTGCTCGGTTGCAACTAATCTCTCACAAGTTTGTGCAGGTTGGAACCCCAAAGTTCACCCAAACTGATTTCCCAAATGTATTAAGTGCGTGTTCCGCTAGTCCTGCTGAATACTGCAAGAACAAAAAACTAGTAGTTGCCAAACGGGATCTTGATGAGATGTTAGATATTATGGCATATGATCTCAAGAACCCCAATAAACAACAGATCCTATTTTCCCGAGCCTTTGTTAAGACGTCGCTTGACCCATTCCGATTTGTTAAGCGACCATATGAGCAAGTGTATGTAGCATTCCTATGATGCAAAAAAGAAGTGTTTCGATTACACCATAGTGTAGTTGATCATTCCCATGATGGTCATCTCCACATTCATCGGCAGACCGTGCGTGGGATCTCCCATAGTCCATGGAACGTGAATGGGACGCCCATCAACGGCAACATCCAACGTGATCGACACAAGATACCATGCATCAGTTGTCCACACCCACGTTATGTCGGTGTTGTTTTCATCACCAGCCCGATTAGGATACTTGTCGACATCGGCACGGGCCCGAACCTCAACACCTTCATGGTTGCGGATACAGTAAAGCAACACCCAGTTGTCACCTGAACGGTTCCACGTCATACCACCCATTAACTCATCCGTGAGTTGGGCGTATTCCAAAATGGTTCCATCAAGACACATCTGGGGAAACCATAGAGCATTAGTAGGTGAATGATCCATTGTAGTTGCAAGAGTAATGGGAATTATTTAATCATTTTTTTTGACGAAACGAATTATTTTCTTTTATTTTTTCGTTTGTCTAATATACTAACGCGATGGATAATCTACAAAAGACGGCTCTCGCTCTTGTAGTTGTGATTGTTCTGGTTATCGTGCTGTGCAATCTCGATGTGCTACCGAGCAACTGGTGCCCCAATTGGCTCCTCCTGAATAAGGGAGATGGTGATGATGAAGGTTTTAACGATGCGCCTCTTTACCGCAACGGTATTGAGGATGAGCGCGATGACGGTATGGAAGGCCGTGTTCCCGATCAACCGTGGTCGGAGTCGATCATTGATCTTGGCCTTGATGCTGGTGTCGTTGACTCGCACCGTGCGTTCACCAATGATCCCAACCGCCTCACCACGAGTGCGAGCAACAACTCGGTTCGCGACTACGACGAGGACGTTGTTCCCCGTGTTGGCCTGCGTCTGACCGACTACGATAGCGTGACGATCGGCTCTACCTCTCGTGTGGTGCCGAGCGAATACGCCTCGCAACTCCCGCGCCCCTACAGCAAGACCTCGTCTTGGCGTCGTTCCCTGCCTCTGTAAATAAGTAAGACACCATTGTGGGTGGATTTCACTTCGTTTATCCACCCACAACCGTTTCCTACAACCTTCGATTTTAGACAATCTAAGTTAAAAAATTAATATATCTTATTTTTTATGTCAGATTATCTAGAACCGAACCTTAGACTCACCACCCCACCCTTCGGCTAGACCCTTCTTAACAATGCGTTCGACATCGCCAATCTCTCGAAGCCAAATCCTTGCACCAGGAAAGTGAGGATCATCCATCACTAGTTCGTCATACTCGCGACGTAGTGCATCCAACTTCTCACGACGCAGTGCATTAGGCCGTTCAAACCGATCGCTATCACGGAGATCAAGTAAGTATTTGAAACTTGCGTCTTCCAAGATATACGCTTCTAGTTCATCGATAGGAGTGTATGCAGGATTCTCGAGATGAACCTTGTTAATTCGAACATATTCTGCCTCATCAAGACGGGTATTAGCCACATCAATCTTGGCATTAGATAAGCCATACTCAGTGTAATGGTCGGCATATCTAACTATGTTTTCCAACATACGGATTTTCCACTGCAATAGAATACTTTGACGTGCGACACGTGCAATGTAATACTGCTTACGCACATCGAACCATTCCAATAGAATACTTTGATGATCACTATACTCTTTCAGAGTGCCATGTATACCAATACAATTGAGATACTCTCGGATTGTATGACGAAGACCGAATACCCGTTCGAGCACGACGGTGTCATCCAAACCAATTTCTTTTTTCTGCCGAAGTGTATCAATGGCTCCACGTTTCAGTGTAAGCGTGATATCGATCTGATCATCACTTGAATTGTTAATAATATCATCGACTACATCGTGATCTTCATACTTATCCTTCCACTTGTTGTGCCAGATCTCGGGAGGGAGTTCAGAAACGTGCAACTTGCATGTCCTAGCGTTCCATGTATATGTGGCACGGAATTCCAACACACCATTATTTTCTTCGAGGACACATGTAAATTTGGGTGTCCACGCGGGCATCGGCACCATCTTATGTTTACCACCTTTAATCAGACCTCGCACATTGGCTACAACAGCCTCGAGATTTCTTGCATATACATATGCCCTCCATCCAGTCCCGATACTACCATATGTCTCAAGGAGCACAGTTGGGAGAGTTGGGACAAAGTAAGTTGGTTCGGCACGTTCGCCATCTTCGTGCACATATTCTAGTAGACAATCGTCTGCTGTGGGGAATAGTGCCCCAACCAACTCGCGATTGAGTTTGGTGTTAATGTATCGAGCACATCCTGCAAATTTCGGTGCACGGCCCTTACCCCGACCACCGAAGTCGCCAAGTGGGAGTAGATACGGCATAATATTAGCACCTGGAAAATCCTGTGCCATTTGCACAATAGTGCCGTTAAGTGAGTCACTACCGTGGTGATAGTATACTGTTTCAGCAATGTATCCACCCAGTTGAAATACCTTAACTTGCTTGGCAGATGTGGCGAACTTGCGACGCGAACCATACAATACCTTTCTAGCCGAGGGACGGAGTCCATCAACCATATGAGGAGTATGTCTGTTAATATCTTCAAGTGCAAAGGCCTTGTATTCAAAATTGAGATACGCTGAACACGAAATCTCATTACCGTTGGGAGTAAATGGTACTACTGGTGTGCTGAGATGAACCTTGCGAGGTTCACTATCTTCTGCAAAGTATGCATCGAATAGTTCGGCACTGGTGTCATCGGAATAATATGTGTAGATTTCATCGTGAAATTTGCTAAACACATCAATCATAGATGCTTTATCGTGAGAAGCAAGTCCCTTATAATAAACTGGGTCATACCCTTCGGGCTGACCACTTGCAAATTGTTGACACCATTCCTTATATGTTTCTTCACGATAGAAGGTAATAACCTTTTTACGTGCATTCTTGGGAAAGCATCTGATGATAGGGGTTGCTAGTCGCTTGATATACCCTCGTTCAATAAGAGCGGGCCAGTAGAACTCAAAGAAGTTCATTAGAAGACCAAAGATCTTACCAATACCGTCAGTATCTTGATCGGTGCAGATAATAACCTGACCGTATCGCAACGATGCAAATTGTTTATTGCCCTCCTTATTCTTACGATAATGATGGGCGTATTGCAATCCTAACACGTCATACAACGCGTTAATTCGTTCATTGTCCTTAAGTTGTTTACTTCGGACAAACTGGCGTGAGCCAGACCCACCTTCGACCACCTTGGTCTTAGTGCGAACATTAATTGGAACACCTCCAATATTGAAAGTGCCAAAATACTTATATCCACCCATATTTGCTTTCTTATTGGTGAGACCTTTACTGATAAAATTTTCAGCACTGTCTCCCTCAGGGATCAGTAATGAACACTTATGTGCTTCAGCACCTCCGCTAGCAGCGGCACGTTCGTATTTTTTGGCTCGGATCCTACCCTTAGTGCGAGTTTCAGTCTCAACATTCTTTTGAAGGTAAAGGGCCTCAACCCGAGGTTTGACCAACGCCCACACATCGCGTGGGAATTTTTTGGTCATAGTGTAGTCACTAAATGAGGCAGGGTGTGCAAGTTGCTCCTTTGCCTGTGAGTTGAACTGCGGATTGGGCACATTGCCCCGCATAAATACGGATAGATACCGATCAAATAATTGACGGTTCCACCGTGTGGATTTAGTAATCTTCTTAACCTGTTCCTTGAATGGTTCAACAAGTTGGGAGACAATCCAGTCAATATGAGTGCCACCACGAGTGGTAACAATACTATTAACAAATGACATTTGCCTAAATCCAGCGTCCTCACCAACTGCTACAATCACCTCCCACGAATGTCGGGCGTGTTTGACAACGGTCTTAATGAGATCTGCCTCGGGCACTTTACTAACACAAACGGCTAGATCTTCGAGAGTGGAACAAGCCACTACCTCATCATTGTATGTTGTGGTAATACCACATGCTACTGCGAGATAACACGCACGAGTATATAAGATTTTGTTGAATGTTGAAGCCAGACTGGGTTTGTATCCAGTCTTATATCCAATAGCCACGTAATCGGGCGTCCATGTAATCCGTGTATATCCATGGCGATAGTCTTTAGATACTTTGCGGAATGTCTCAATTTCAGGCGGTTCGATGACAGTCATACCATCACGCGACACCTGTGTATAGTGCAACTTGCGATCAGCATCTCCAGTCTCGATAAGAAATTCAGATGAGAAGGCATTGGTCAATTTAGCACCAATACCATTCTTGCCACCCGTAACCTCGGCCTCAGCCGTGCTACGTTCGAAATTACTACCTGCCAAGAATTGACATAGAACAAGTTCGGGGATATACACCCCATGTTCTTCGTGCATTTCAATTGGAAATCCAACTCCATCATTATATACGGAGATCGTTCCAGTTTCGGCATCAAACGTGATACTGCAGTTTCGCACTTGGCGAGGATGTAGCACACGTTGATCAGCCACATTGGTAATAATCTCATCAGCCATCTTTAGGAACAAAGGTGAGTATTTGAGATCAAATGGCTCAAATGTTCCAGACTTACTGTCATATAGATATTCTGTTGAAGGCACTATCCGATTAACCGCACCCCACACGTCAGGTGCTTTCTTGACATGTTCGAGTTGGGTGAGTTTCTGATAGTCCTTTGAACTCATGCTGTGGTAATACTTAGGTATTCAGTTTTTAGTATCTAAATTCTCCAGTCGTGGGCTCGAGACAAAAAAGTAATCACATATCAATTACTATGATGTTACGTGCACAATATGACGAATTGCACATTGGAACCATTGCGTAATGGTATACAACTACACCATCTGTGGATGGCACAATATTGCTTTGTATATATGATGGATCGCAACAAATCTCATCAATCGGTGGAGAGATTACCCATGGGTTATGAGATCCCTCAAAATGGACCAACCCCAGTTGATCTATCAAATTGATTGATGATAACTGGTTTTTACTAACTATTAATCTTCGTAACCGTTTTAATCCAGTTAAATCAATATCAGTTAAAAGATTGCGACTTACCACCAAATCTAGTAATTGTGTCAGATGATTAACACGAAGTGCAGATAATTCATTAAATCTTACATTCAATGAACGTAAATTGATATTGTGTGTCAAATCAAGATATGATTGCCGACAATTTACAACAGTTAAATGTTCAAGATTAATATTTTGAGAAAGATCAATAGGATGTTGGGTGTCACACTTACAATATCCAGAATCGGAACACTGATTTAAATATGGTAAATCCATTAAAAGTAATTCTTTAAGATCGGGCAAATGACGAACATCTATACTGTTTAAACACATATGTCTTATTTCTATCACTGTTAATTGAATATTGCGACTAATATCCATATAAATGTCTTTATATGGATAATCAAAATTTCCAATTCTTAATATTTTCAAATTGGAAAATTTTGCCAAGTTATAATAAAATTTATCTGGATCACGGAAATTAATACCCATAATATCTGCTTGCTGAGACGGTCTTAAGTTATCAAAGGCATGTGGTGATATCCCAACCCATTTTGTTGAGCGAGGGGTCAATATGTAATACATTGATCAACTCATTATAAAAAATAGATTATTCAATTTTTAACATATTTAACCAAGTGTTAATTCATTCCAAAGGCTCTCTTCGGTGGAAAGATGCTTAAGCGCGGGGGCACCAAGCACACCATTATCAAGTCCCATATATTCAAATTCATCACGCAGATAGGGTTCCTCCTCATAATCAAAGATACCATCTGGCTCCATCTTTACTTTAACTGGGAGGTTCTCAATCCAGTCTTCTTCGGGGGTGTCGCGACTTGCCACCATACCCGAGTTGTTCCATGCGCGATATCCAATAACAAGGATAACGATGACAAGAACCACCACAACCGCTAATAACAGTAGTCGGGCACCAGATCCACTGTCTTCGCCGAGTGAAGAGCGATCAATAATATCTCCTACGTTATCGTCCATTTGCTTATATATAATACTACAGTATTAAAAATTTGAAAAACCTAATTATAAATACCATGGGATCATCAATTTCCCGCCGAAAGATTTATATCCACAACCAAGTTTTCGGTAGATTAGACGCTATACCAATACATTATCGTGATATGGCCATATCCGATGAAAATGTTATACATGCACTTGAATATACATATGATCGCAAAATGGAGTTAATACAATGTAGATCACGTGTCATTATTGAAGAAAGTCATATGTATTACAAAGTATCACTTGATCCCGCCGCCACACCCCCGTGGAAACTCGAGAAGATCACGTCGGGTGGTCGTATTGTTGATACGTGGGATTTCCAATTAACAGAGCCTGAAAATTTCCTTACCTAGAGGTATATCATATTTTTTGTATATTCTTAAAATAACGATGGATGAAATCCGTCGTATTGTAGAACGTGAATATATTCCACCAACGGCTCCACAACGATTTCCATTAACCCGAGATACATTAGGCACAGATGAGATTTGTGCTGCCATTGAGACACTTATGTCTGGTCGAACGACGATGGGACCACGTGTCCGTGAATTTGAACAGGCGTTTGCCGAACGTATGGGTAGCAGATACGCTATTATGGTTAATTCAGGATCTAGTGCCAATCTACTTGCAGTTGCCGCATTTGCTCAATGGGACAAGTCGCAACTTTTAGAACATAAATATAAAATTATTGTTCCTGCCGTGTGTTGGGCTACATCTGTATATCCAATCCACCAATTAGGATATGAGGTGGTTTTCGTGGATGTTGATCCCTTAACGCTTAATATGAACCTCGATCATTTACAGAAAATTCTAAGCGACGACACTGATGGTAATGTGGTAGCCATTATGGCAGTGCATGTCTTGGGCAATTGTTGTGACATGGATCGTCTTGTGCGTTTGGCAGAAATGCACGATGTAGCAATCATTGAAGACACTTGCGAATCATTTGACTCAATGTGGAAGAATAAGCATCTCGGAACTATCGGTATAATGGGTACTTATTCGCTATACTATTCACACCACATTACTACTATTGAAGGTGGTGTTGTGGTTACCGATGACGAAAATATTTACAATCTTCTTATTTCACTACGCTCACACGGATGGACACGTGATCGCCCCGATGTTGAGACACCGCCCGATATTCACCCGTCGTTCTGCTTTATTCTTCCAGGATACAACTTCCGCTCAACTGATGTTAATGCCGCAATTGGTTTGCAACAACTACAGAAAGCCGATGCCTATACTGCCGAACGTCGTGAAATATACGCCAAAATTAGCAAAGCGATGATTGATAATCATCTTAGTGTTATAATGCCATGTGATGATAATGCCAAACCGTCGTGGTTTGCACTTCCATTAATAGCGCCAAATGCCGCAGAATGTAAGCGTTGGCACACTGATCTTCAAGCCAGTGGGTTTGCTACACGTCCCCTAATTACTGGTAATTTTCTTCGCCAACCTGTGTGTAAGGTAATGGGTATTGAGCAAAACCCATCAGACTTATTTGGTGCAGAATTTGTTCATTCTCATATGATGTTTGTCGGTCTCCCAACTAGAGATACATTCGATGAATTTATATCTGAACTTATTGGGGTGTGTCGGCTATGAAAATTTTGGTGACTGGTGGGACTGGGATGGTTGGACGTGCCCTTTGTGATGTTGTAAAAGATCAACCTCATAATCATATTTGGATTTTTCCAACACGACAAAATATGGATTTACTAGATCCTCAATCCGTTGATCAATGGTTTAGGGGAGGTGGTTATGATATGGTTATACATCTCGCCGCACTTGTTGGAGGTTTATATCAGAACATGAACCATAATAGTCAAATGTATTACGATAACATTCGTATAAACAATAATGTTATGTCGGCCATGATCAAATACAACGTGCGATATGGCATCTTTTGTTTGTCGTCTTGCATTTATCCCGCCGATCCACCTACGGGATATCCGATGCACGAAGAACATGTTTCAAGTGGGGCTCCCCATTCATCCAACTCAGGATATGCATATTCTAAACGTCATATGTATGACGCCATTCAAATGCACCGCAAAGTTGACGGGCGAGACTGGATATGCGTTTCACCAGTTAATTTGTATGGAAAATACGATAATTTCAATCTTGAAACAGGACATGCGATTGCATGTCTTATATATAAGTTTATGACTGCCCGATTTATTGGGGCTCGTGGTGTTGTGCAAGGAGACGGCACTCCTTTACGACAATGTCTTTACACAGACGACTTTGTAGCCATTTTGATTATTCTGATAAATAAACTTATTCAAGATCCAATTTCACTACATGATATGTATAATATCGCGGGAGATGAATATACAATAAAACAAATTGCAGAAACGATTGCACTGCAGACAAATGTGGAACGAATATATTTCCGAGGCGATGAACTTGGATGCCCTCGTAAAACAGTGGCCGACGATCGTATTAGATCACTATTACCTAATGATTTTAAGTATACATCGTTTGAAGTTGGTGTTGGTTGCATTGTGCAATATTTAGCATCCAAAAAATTAATAAATGGATCTAGTTAAGTGACGCTACATATATTATGTAGCGTCATTCTACGTCGTATACGTTGCGTCCTGCAACATTAATTCTTGTTTTTTCATTAGACGCTTAACTTCACGTTCAACGTTCCAATCACCTTGCGAATCCGATCGATCAACGGGTTGGCGGAAACCACTAATGCCACCTTGGCGCCAAAGGACAACTGCAATGATTAGCACAATAACTACCACGATCGCAATCAATGGCTTGTTTCGCTCCACAATTTCTGGCAACTCCATTGTATTATTATAATACTATATTGTATAGTTGAACTTTTTCTAAATTAATAAAAAGACTATTGATATCATAGATATCAGAAAACACTTGCTATCATAACGGCAACTACTGCTATAATCGTCATTATTGTGCGTCCTTCCATCGTGTTGAACGAATATTGTATAATGTATAAACGAAAAAAAATTGATTAATATAAACCCATTACGTTAACAATGTCCGACGAATTTCCTAGTATCCCATACCAGAGAACACCAGTTGTGCTCAAAGTAATGCCCAATGGTGATTTCCGACTGTTTATACCAAAATATATCCATGTATGTTCAGATAAATCCAACAAGTATTACGGAATGACTAGTATCATTGTTTATAACTTGAGCAATATAACATTGTGTGTGCAAGTGCAGGATGTGGCAGGGATTGGTCTACGGGCAATTTGTCGTGAACATACAAATGTCGTTGGGCCACACTCTCTTAATGATGCACGTAATGATATCACTTGTGTTGCTAAGACACAAACTGTATTTGGTATTAGTGCCACTACCGCCGATAAACTCGTCATCAATGGACATGTGATTTATGGCGATTTACCAATGATGATCCCCGATCCCGACTCGGTCCCAAGACGTGTGAATTTGACTAAACGTAAAGATGCTGTTGATGGTGTAATTGGACACCATTCATACCAACTTCCAGGCAAAATCAAGGGACACCATGGTGGAACAAAACGTCGTTTTACTTCACATTTTCCCGGTGTCGAATGATATTATATGAATTTTTTATTAGAGACATGTCAATATAATAATAAGCCACTGTGCACCATGCGTAATAAGCGTTCATTTGGATTAGCATGTTGTTGTCGTCGCAACGGAGTTCCTGTAGTATTGCTTGAACGACGCCGTGTATCTTATGATTTTGTTGAATTTGTGTTGGGGAAGTATCCACGCAATGATAGTAAGAAAATTCAAAATATGTTAAATAATATGACAGTTGATGAAAAACTTGATATTCTATCGTTGGATTTTGAAAAGATTTGGTATAGATTTAAACTAGAGACCGAAGATTATATTAAACAACATACTCCTACATCTCATTATGACAGTTATGAATATTACAATTCTAAATTAGTCAAATTTGAAACGACATTTGTTTTAACTAACGCTAAATACAATCTCGTAAATATGATTAATAAGTCAACTGATGCAGAGTTACTATGGGAAATACCAAAGGGTCGACGCGAACCAAATGAGAGGGATCTTGATGCTGCTATGCGTGAATTGCGTGAAGAAGCAGGGGTAACTTGCGACGAATATACAATTCTGTTTGATGTGAAGCCAGTTTATCACAGTTTTCAAGTTGCAGATGTGATATATACAACATGTTATTATATGGCCGAGACCACTCAACCAATTGACACTATGTCTTTCAGTAAGAAGCAACATTTGGAGATTAATGCACTACGGTGGTTTTCAATGGAACAATTACGTGCCCTTGGCACACATCAGGCATTACAATCGGCTGTTCCCGCACTCAAAAAATATAAATCATATAGTAAGAAACGTCGTCGAGGACAATTAATGTAATATCACCGAAACATATCAGGGCAATATTCCGTATCAACTCGAGCAATTGCATCGAGTTCATTGCGTAATTCAACAAGGATAGTATTATCGTGATCATATGTATCCAAATATTTATAAAGTATCATGATTGGGGGGGTTAGGACAGGAAGGCATATATTAGTTACACATGTAACTAAATCTGGACTATGATGACTATACGCCCAATCCCATGCAGAATAAGATCCTAAATAATAAGTTGAACCTGCTACGGCTCCTCGAAAGATACTATTCATTAGTTGCGTGTTCTTGATAAACATCATTCAATTTTTTTAACCATATTTTATTCTCCTGACGTAATTTTTGATTATTCATAAAGTAATCCCATGGGATAGTTAATGGGGCTGCTAATTTAAATGCAGTTTCCTTAAATAATATTTTGGAACGATTTGGTTGCATTTCATGCACAATCCATGTATCACAAGCAATGTATGTTGTAAGTGCTCCTGTAAATCCTTTGGCGAATAAACTCATAGTATGTAATATATGTAGTTAATTCAGTTTTTTGTTGAACATACCTATTGAACATACAGCGACACATTATTAACCCAAGAGGCAATGGCTGAAGTATTCATGATGGGAGTCATGGAACTATACCACGAAAGTGAAAATATATTAACATCTGCGCAATCAATGACGGAACAATCGAAACGGCTAACCACACACCGTATTGATGAATTTGAACAAATTCTAACACGATACAAGCGGTGTTTCGAACAAGCATCGGCCAATTTAGTTCAGGCTAAAAAAACTATTGAAGGTGCACAACACGTATCGCGAGATATCCCACAACCATCAGTTTCCAGACCAGTTTTGACCCCTGTTGTTGAAAGGTTTGTTGATGTTCCCAACATTCAAATGTATTGGGTATCGGGGGCTAATATGTATGCTATTCGTATTAATGATGTATTAATTTGTGGTAATATTGGTAAAATTGGTGAAGGTGTTGTCAGGACCCGAATGTGTCGCGATGGGAATACATGTAGTCGTGAAAATTGTACCTTTTATCACGACCCCATAGAAACACCTTGGTCTACTGATGTAATGAATTATCGACCAAGTGCTTGGATGGTAAGCGATGAACTATCTAATTCCAAATCTCGAGATATGCGACATGTTGGAAGTTATCCGTTAATTGAACGCCATGCCATTTCAAATGAGGAAAAAATAATAAGGAGAAATCAACTTATGCATGATATGATTACTGTTTTGTTATTGCATCAAGTGTCTTCTGGTGCTAAAGGTGCCGTAGCCACGTAAGCAGACATAATCATTGCTACCGCATATTGTAGACGTTCATAATACATTCGATCCTTAAACCAACTATCGCTGTTAGGAGGAATACTACGCGGATCGCCAAGTGTTTCGACAACAGAATTTCCTGATTCAAATGGACTAGAATGGTTAAGTGATAGATATGCACTAGGTTCAACAGATTGTATAACCCGAGCCACTTCTGGGGTAACATAATAATTCATAGGTGGATTTGATAGTGTTGGGTTCCATGGTTCACGATGCATTTGTGTCGATGTGTCATTACGAGCCCTCATTCGAAAATCAGTCGGTATCTTAATTATATGAGTTCCAAATACCATACAAAGATAAGTATACGTTTTACCTCGAATTTCTTCATCGCATACATACATAACTGGCATTCGATATATCGAAGCCTGTTGATGAGTCATAACAGGAAACTTGACGCGTCGTCCTCGGCGAGAACTAGGATCGCCTATAAATACCGAACGATCCACAATTTCTGGATCTGTCCGCTGTGGAGGCGGAGTTGGTAAATCTCGAGATCGATTAACAATATTTGCCCAACCATTTCCTTCATTTAATAGTTTATCACCCTGGTCCACAATCGACTGGGCCTGGGTAACAAGATTATTGACTTGTTGAGCCATTGCTTGCATTTTGGTAAAACAACGACTAATAACGTAAGAATTTTGAATTGCGGAATTATGATGAGATGTATCACAGGCTGTTATAACATCTAATAGTCGCTCTATCGCCATATGAATTGAATCGAGATCTGTATTTAGTGTGTCCATTACGAACAACTGAAGGTAATTGAAGATGCTTGTTCAATTTTTTAACTAATTAGACATTGCACAATTTTTACTATAGTTGGGAATGGATAAATTTTGTATTTTTAATAGTAATGAATTGGAGTATTATAATTATAAAGTTGAGGAATTACTAACTTTTCTCGCCAAATATAAGCACCTGCCCGATCAGGGGACACCCGAATGGTTGCGAATGCGTGAGTCAACTATCGGGGGAAGTGAACTATCAACTGTTATCGGCACTAATCCGTATGAAAGGCAAATACATGGCTTTGTGGCATCCAAATTGGGGTGGAAGAAATTTCAAGGTAACAAATATACACGATGGGGGAAATTATTTGAACCAGTCGGACAGCGGTTTATGGAACTATTAATGCAATGCCATATATATGAGGCAAGTTCTCTTCCAGGTGCCATTCCACATACATCGTATTCTCCCGATGGTATGGCGGTTGTGCCAACACATGTGTTAAGAAAGTTAATCGCTACTGGATTTATCCCCCCACACGAATTACCTGACGATATAGATGCGTTAACAGTGTTGTTCGAATTTAAATCCCCTGCAACACGCGTGCCAAATGGTAAAGTGCCCATACACTATATGTCGCAACCAATGGCGGGATTATGTCATTTTGATCATTTAGACATCGCGTATTTTGTAGATATGCAGGCCAAAAAATGCAGTCTATATGATCTAAAAAAAGGTAATAATCATTATAACTATGGTTATCATAATAGTAAGGGTAATAAAGTGGATTTAGGCGAACCGTTAGCGTATGGTATTATTGGAATATACGAACCTTATTTTGAGGCATCTGATGTAATGCCAGTAGCCAGTAAAATGGGGGGATATGTGCGGGGGTTTGAAATCGTCGCGGGTCGTATGAGAGATTTAGGTGATGAAGATGCCAAAATGTGGGAACGGATAACCACTGCGGTAACTGAGTGGTCTGGTGAGTTACAGGCTCGGTTTTACGATCCACATCTATGGAAAGATTTGGATCCATATACAGATGTGGCTCATTTTGAACGATGGTGTGAAAAAAATGGACATGGGGCATTAGGCATTATTGCATATAAAATTTATGCATGTGATATTATTCCAGTTGAACGAGATGATACATTCCTTGAGGGTCATAAAGCCCGTGTAGACGAAGTCATAGGGATGATACATGAAATTCGAAAAGCCGATAATCAAACACGTCGTTTTAAAGAAATGTTTGGTAAAACACCCTCTGGTGCACCTATTGATGATAGCATCGAAGTTACTAATGATATGTTAGAAGAACTGGCTAATATGAGCGATTAGCAACGGCTAACGAACAACAATACGATAGTTGGTAGCAGTGCCTGTCTGTTCGTTATATGCAGTAGTTTTCACGATATCCCCTACTTTGGCACCAAGCCAAATTGATTGGGGATCAGAATAAAGGATCTTTGGTAGATTAATTGCTTCGTATCCAATGTTATTGAGAATTAACTCAATATCAGTAGGGTCAACAATGACATGTCTGGGAACCATCGGGGCTCGTGTAATATTGATAATAAATGTGTTATACGATAAAGATCGTAAATTGAACCCGTCCAACACTACACGTTCTACCAGTTTGGCACGAACAACTTCATTAGTAATGAATATGATTTCCTTGTTCTTATGCGGTGTGATAGTCTTAATAAAATCTGCGGATCTACGTCCTACCATTGCACTGGGGCGAGCCAATATGATAATGGTTTGTCCACATGTGATGATGATGTAGTGATTGAGAGACATCTCTTTGTTGAAAGTGGCTTCATTAAGGGTTGTTTTGCAAGATAGTCCTCGATACTCGATATATTCAAGCACATTGTTGTATATCATCCATAGTGTTGCCATTAGTTGTATACTTATATCCATATTCAAATTTTTTGTTCAATTAAAAAACATACATTATGGGGTGATGTGCTGTATTTTTACCCAACTGACACGTTATACACATAATAAGGCTCAATAATAATTTAATTTAAATATAACGGCTTGGAATAATTTATTTTATTTTTTTCTCCGCCATTTATATACTACTGATACACGTAGAAAACAAATATGGATCAACTTCGTAGTGCTCTTAGTGGCGAGGCATCGGGTGCATCCCGCCGCGTCGTCTCTGGACTAGTTGCCCTTGTTGTAGTGCTTGTTATTGTCCTGCTTGTCCAGAACTGGAGCAAGCTGACCGACGGAATGACCGCTGCGTATGGCGGAACCCAGCGTTTTGGCGGCATCCGTTCGGATGGCGACCACGCCCTTCCGGGTGGTGCCAACTTCGGTGAGCCCCAGCACGGTGCCAACTCGAACCCCGGCCCTGGTGTCGGACACGAGGGCGAGGGTATGCTTGCGACGCGTGATGCCCCCAATGTGTGGGAGATCTCGAGCGAGCTTGACGCGGACCAGTCGGCGAAGGCTGGCCTTGCCCGCATCGGCGCGACGTCTACTGCCCCGACGGAGGATCTGCTTGCGGGTCAGCTCCACCGTGGCGATGACGCGGCGACGGCGTGAACGTCAACACCTCAACAATTCTATTAGCGACGGCTAAACCAAGCCGTCGATTACCATTACGACGAATTTCGGCCAACTCGCTTGGTTGAACTTCACCAGCAATAATATCAAAAATTGGAAACACTTCCAATATTTTTTGTGCTACGGGCTTTGTCACCCCAGTAATGGCTGCCAACATTTTGGTATGAACATCAGCATTCTCTTGATTGACCACCCCTGTAATTTTACGAGCACGTGTTGATCCAATACGAGTGCCACTTGGGAATTGTAATTCAGCAATAACGTCGACTTCGGCCACTCCACCTACTATATCACCTAATCCAAGTCCCGCGTTAACTAAAACAAGGTATGTATTCGTAGTAATACTGTGCATAGTGCACCACACATCAGCCCATATCGCCTCTGTAGTTTTGCGTATACGACGGGTCAATAATTCCGATTCGACCACATCGTCGCCACCATCAACTACAGGCGGGTAAAATCCTTCGATTGTGGTTGTATTCCGAGCCAATGCCAATATACGTTCAGCCGTATTCTCAGCATCGCGTGTTTGGATTACATGACACCCATCCCGAATCATGACATGATCAAGATGTGCAACCAATGATTTAACGGGAATACGACCAATTTTGCGAGTGGAAGCAGGAAATGCCTTACCTTCGATCATGTATACCACAGTGCACCCAGTTTCTTCACGTAGTTGCAAAAGTTTCTGATGATTGGCTTTACGCGAAGGAGTGCGAAGAGTTGCTGCTAAATCTGGCCATGTTTTACGTTCAATGACTACTTTGATTTGATCCGTCTCCGCGTCGACAATTGCGTAATCTCCTGTAGTCATCTGTATTTGTTGAACGGCTACTGTAGCCAATCGTTCTAAATGTGCAATAGGTGCTTCCCGTCCCTTATCTGCAATAATACGAATACGTTGCATTAATCGGTGCATATATATCATATGTATTTCGAGTTTAAATGCCAAAAAATATGTTAAACAAATATTGAATACTTAACAACAGACATCATGGATCTACATATCAGCATATCTGGTTTGATTGGGGCAGGAAAGTCGACACTATGTAAGAAAATTGCATCGCATCTGCAGATGCAGGATTATTATGAGGCAGTGGCTGATAACCCATGGCTTCCCCAATTTTACGCTGATATGAAACGCCACGCATTTGGACTACAAATCCATCTGCTTAATCAGCGTTATGCCCAACACCAGCGTATGATGTGGAACCGTAAAGGTGGTGTGATTAGTGATCGAACCATTTATGAAGATCGTGTATTTGCCCAAGTTCTTCGCGAAGGAGATAATATGTCTCAACTCGAGTATGAAACATATCTCCAGTTGTTCGACAATATGCGTAATCACATTAGGGAACCTGATATCATTATTCATCTAGATGTTTCCCCAGAGACAGCATTTACTCGAATTAAAGAACGTGCCCGTGGTATGGAGACTGGTATCACTCTGGAATATCTTCAAGCCCTTCATCGAGTTTATGAGAAATTTATCGAGGATATTTCTAAACGCATCCCTGTTATCCGTATTCAATGGAATGAGTTCCGCAATGTTGAAGATGTTGCGGGAATGATTGAAGAAACTGTTAAGTCGGGTATTCCCGTGCGTCATTTCTGATTTGCACATCTTATGTAAATTTTTATATTCATTATTATATAATACAAGATGACCATCATGGACTATATCAAATACGCAATAGTGCATATACGGCATTGGAGTCAAAAGTCTAGTATACATAGTCTTCTAGACTTTTGCAGTATAGTTATTGCAATCACTCATTTCGGCAATGTCGAAAGTATCATGGGTTTAACACCAACACCAAGTCTATGGCTAGTTATGATATATGTGATATGCCATTATATCAGCACATTAACTGAAATGACACGAAGATGTTCAACGCTGCGAATATACCCAGTTGAAACATGGAAATTTGTGAGTATTCATAGTAATATTGATATCGTATGGGTCATATTATGGATAGGACTTTTATCTGCTGGTCAATCTATATTGAGTATCCCCCTTCCACCTGAATTGGTTATTGGTATGTATATCTTATTTCATTTACTATCAACTATGGTTGATACATTTGATACATGTCGAATTCCAAACGATTCTGATTATATTCCATCACCAACTAGTGAGCAATATGACGATGATATTGAAACAGCCCGATATAACAATTCGGTGCAACCACCCCAATCGGTAACACCGAGTGCATTATACGATGCGTCACAAATATTCGAACTTGATATAATAGCACATAATAACACAGTTCCCAATTAAATCCATTATTTATAATTAAATCCATTATTTATAATTAAATCCATTATCGATAAAATTGAATATATCTTTTTTGATTACTGTATAGTTATGACGGAAGGATTATATCAAGTTTTGAAAGAATATCATGTTATATTGGAAGAATTAGAGGCTCGTTTAGAATTGGCCAATGTTCAAGGATCTATATCTGATGCCGATGGTGTATCATATCTTATAGGGACAGAAACAGGAAATAGTCTAATGTCGAAATTACAATTTCGAATTAATGATACCAAACGGCAAATATCTGCGTGTCGTAGATTATTGTTCTAAAAAATAAGAATTGATATCAATTATGTTAACTAATTTTTTACAATGTTGCAATTGAATGAGTTATTGCATTAATATAAATAAATGCTGTCTGTGAATTGTCGTTAGATTGTATCCAATGAATTTGTGCATTAGGACGATCGATCTTGTGCCATTCTACGTATTTGGTAGCAAACTTTTGAACTAACACAGTGCGGTATCGATAATATGGTGGAACATAAATTTCTGCTAAAATTGTCCAACATGGATAATGTTCTTCCATGTAAATGCTACGTAATTCAGGATAATAAATCATTTCAGGTTGACATGAGTTGACCATTGTCGGTAATATATGTATGTTATTCATTTTTTAAAACGATTGATCTCCTTCCAAATTGTCATCCCATGCTTCATCCCAGTCAAAGTCTCCTTTACCCAAATCGTCGTCATCGCCATCATCATCCCACGTTTCGTTCGTGTCAATAACCACACTTTGACCTTCGGCGAATTGCGAGGTATCTGTCTTTTGAATAATATCTTGTCGAGAATATTGGCTAAACATACGATCATGATCTATAACGCGTTGAAGTTCGGCACCAAGCACTTCTATGGCTAATTTAGTTTTGCTGTTAATTATACCAAGTATATTATCACACATTGATTGAACTGCATATGCACCTAAGATCGTTGGGCTAATACCCAATTCAAGATACCTGCGAACATTAAGTGGTTCCAACTCAGGCATATTATCACTGCTCTTTAACGAAGAAACAATATCGACCAGATGCGGTGGGATTTGGCTTTCGGTTTTGGCGTTCCTAAGTAATTGATAATTGGTCAATATACTACGATAGTAGTCAAGCACTCGCAATGTGCGAGTATAACTTTGGTCTTCACTGGATGGATTGGCGGTTTTTTTCTCAAGTGCCGCCCAACTCACCGCTTCACTTAATCCTAAGTTAATAAGCACATTGTATTCGATCTTATATTGCTTAGACACCGCCGCTACAGAAGCCGTGCTTGGGTTGGGTAAAGTCGTAGGTTTAGAGTCTTCTGACGTATCTGGTTTAGGTAAACTAATATTTTCCGATCGAGACACATCTTGTTCGAATTGTTTGTGATAGCGATCATAATATTTTCCATCATAATCCGTCAATTGAGTTTTAGTAACCGAACACTTGCGACATTTGTCATCAGCGAAATCGTGAGTTTCTCCTTTTGGACAACGGAACTGATAATAATTATAAAACGCCTCTAACTCTTCTCGCCTTTCCAGTTCACGCATAACTGGGCCCATTTTCCGCCTCGACATTAACGTTTTAGTGCGACTGGCCATCATATCCACTAGTTTTAGACCACGTCTTTCGGGCGTTCCAATGATTTTAACGAGTTCGGGAATGGTGTATTTGGAAACTTTACCAGACTTATTTTTGAATACATACACGTCCCATCGTGCAGGAAGACCATCTGGTTCATACAATAATGATAAATCTCCACGCAACTGGTGATATCCTCGATTACGTTTGTATCCCATCCAATTAAATGCCGATGTATTGGCTAGTTGATGTTTAATCGTATGAACTCGTTGCAAATCGCCTACTGCCTTGTTTTCAGCATCATAAAACTCTTGCAAGCGAAGTGCATCTGGCACGGGTGGAATACTCGAAATATTAGTGAGATATGTGCGTAGTTGATCAAATATAACAGCCCGCAGAGGTGATATGCCAGTGGATTTTACAGTTGGAATGTCGCCATATATATTACCGTCAGAAGCGATTTGTTTAACCGTTCGGCCTAACATCACTTCACTGTTAGTATATTCGATACGTTTACCTGTCGACAACTCGTGTGTATCGTGTAAAAACTGGTAGATTGGATCGGCTGCCAAATGAATGTAAATTGTGTCATCTTTGATATCAGTAGTAGTCGGAACATCAATCGCATTAACTTGTTTAAAGGCACGGGTAAACAATTGCTTCACATCTTCCAATTCCAATCCACTTGTTATCATATCCACATTGGTGGTGACCGAAATAATACCAAGTGCGGTCTTAAACAATTGTTTAATATCTTCGGTGGATGCTCGACCACCTTTAATCTTCTTACGTTTGGCTGGAGGTTCTTGTTTAGAAGGTTCTGATTTGACTACATGCTCGTCTGATTTGACTACTCCAGTCGATACTGATTTGGCCACCTCGGTTTCGGCTTCTTCAAGAGCATTTTCCACTTCAACATACATATCATCATCTCGATCAATAATGTCTTCTTTAGGGAGAAGTTCTTGTTTGACAGTCTTGGTCTTTTCATCTGAACTGGAGTCCCGTCGCACTTCTGCCCGTAACCGTAGTGCATTGGGATGTTCGGTGGCAAATCGAATAAGTGCAGCAAATACGTAGATTTGAATATATAACCGAAGGGTGGCTTCAATGCGAGGCGCTGTATTAGTTCGCACCTTATATAAACGGGCCTCTTGATCGGAGATATATGGTGTAATGGTTTGAACCAAATTAGAGATAATATCACGAGTGTTAGGCATAACACGGAATTCAACAAATCGTGATACAATTCCACTTGCTGTCGTCCATGTTAATTGCTCAGTTTCACTAAGATCTTCGGTGGTGTTTCGGGATGACCAATTGAGTTCTGCCTCTTCATATACCATAGCAATCTCTTCTCCACATATTTTGCAATAGTAAAAGTTTCGTATTGGGGTCGGTGTCGAGTAATCAGTAATTAGTTGTTCTCGTAATTTTTTATCGGGAATTCGCTTACCCTCGGCTTCAATCTTAACAATAATATGCGGACATACCATATCTTCTAAGGTGGGCTGTCCTTTAGTTTTAGGCTTACGATCATATGTTTGTAAACGTTTTAGGGTTGAAATACGCTTACTTCGGTCATCACTCCATAACTCGACATAATATTCGGGATAATCTAGACCGCTAGAATATTGTCTATCAAATGCTTTTCTTTCAGCATCCGCCAAACCTCGTTCCTTAGGATCAAGATCGCTGTATGGTTTACTAAATTTACGATGGGAGATATAATCTTGAACGGTCAAGAACAGAGATCGAGATTGTGCCTCGTATGTCTTAAGACGACGTTCTAACATAATAGCATTATCCACTTCCCGCTGTTTAATCAACGTTTGAGCATATGCGTTAGATAAACCTCGAATATTGGCAATCCAGAAGATTGGTTCAATTCCAGCACTATATATGTCATCAATAAATGTTGTCATATGTTGTAATGATAATGCATATGGGTGGATTTTTTGCAGAATTTTAATGACATCGGTAGATTTAACTTCGGCTGCCAATGAAGGTATTTTTTTCTCGATTGTGGGAGAACGTGCGGTTCGGGCAAATACGGCAGGATACGCTATCCGAAGTCGAGAAACGATCGCATTGTATTGAGCAATAATCGCCACACATGTGGTAGTCGCATGCTTTTCATTCTTGAATTCAACAGAGTGCACTTTAGGCATTTTTGAAAAGGAAAGAACTGTTTGGGTATGTGGTTCGGGGCCGAATTGGCTCCAATACCCTGATGCCAAATATTGTTGAGGTTCATATATCTGAGATAACCACCGTATCATAAGATTAGGATGTTGTGTATAATGCACTTTAATGCCAATGATATACATAGTTTCACCAGTGGCAAATACCCGAATTTTGCCATTTAGTTCAGCACGAGTTCGTAGCGACGCTTGAAGTTCAATATGGAATTGCTTAGGTTTTGGTTCCTTAACAACTATAGGTGTTGCACGATTAAGAACCGTTTTCACTAATAGTGGTAGTAGAGTGGGTGTTTCATATAATAGTGGGGGTATATCTAACATTTCCAACATTAGGGAAAAGTGATATTCTGGTAATTCACTAGCATGTGCACTCTTATCGAACTCTAGACGCTGTTCTGCTTCTGTTAGAGTTCGCTTATCATTCTTCGATTTGATAATCCGTATAGTCGTCATTATGACTTTATATGTATGTATATATTTTTAAGTGGTATATTTAAAATAGAAAGGTGGTCATATTGGCATGTTAAAAAGAAATGATTTTTTGACTTAAAGAAAGTGCAATTAATCTACAATAGGATACGTAGTTATGCCCGATAAGTCGAAATATTCCCGAGAAGTTGTAGAACCGCTAGATGTAGCATCTGCGTATTTTGCTAATCTGTTCTTTAACAAGATTTGGCAAAGGGCTGAGGTATTATATCAAGAGGGGCGATATGATAGCAAAACTGCCGCCTTTACAGGTGTTATGCTTGGGTTTGTTAAACATTCTGGTCTAGAAAAGAATGATTTCTTACAAAAGTCCATATCAGGTATTACTCAAACATACAAAGATGCTGGATTTAACACTATGCAATACAGCGACACTACAACTAAATTGATATGCGCGTTGTTGCCAAAGGATTTCTGGGATGAATTACGTCCCGATAGCATCAATAAGACACTATATGATTGTTTACACAAAACTACTCGTAAGTTTGTGCAGTTAGTGGCAAGTGATTATATTGATTATATTTTACAACATCGAGATGCCCATAATGGACAACGTATTGTTAATGTTCTTAAAGAAGAATACCTTAGTCTACTATTGGAGTATCATGATGATATATATCAGGCTATTGTGGCTAAGAAAACAGGAGGAGCGGAACCCGATACAGTGCGTCTACAGCGTCGTGAATTACAACAACTTCGTGCCGAACGTGATCAATATAAAACGGCATTGCAAAGTGCTAAACGCCAACTAGCCACGGGTGGGAGCGGCGGTAGTTCTACAGCATTAGTTGAAAAAATGCGTGGTCAAATGCAACAACTAATTGAAATGGTTCATGCCCGAGATAAGGTTATGGTTGGTCTGAAACAACGCTATCAGCAGATGCAGGGATATAATAAAGAACTAATTACGCAAATTAATGGTGATCATAAACGTAAAGTGGGTAAGGGAACCGCATCTGGGTCCGCTCCTATTCCACCTCTACCCGCTTTACGTCCAGTTCAAATGCCCCAGCGAGTGCAACTATCTTCATCCGAACCACAATCGGAAGATGATGAATTATTCGCACAAGTGGCTCCGAGACAACGTATTACCAAAAAACCAGCAGTTGTCCCTCGTCTCGACTTCGCCCCGTCCGACTCAGAACCAGAAGACGAATATGTCGATGATAACATCGCCGATCTTCTGGTTGATGGAACTGATCAAATGACAATTCAAGGAGGTATTACCGAGGCCATGGCAAGTATTCTTGACACAACTGATGTCGATGAAGATTATGAAGACGAAGAGGATGAAGAAGTCGTTTCAGCCTCGCAAACTCCAGCAAATCGTCGATCGCTCGAGGATATGATGTTTGGCGACGATGATGATGACGATGAAGAAGGATTTTAAGAATTACCCAACTTGATTTATTTGGAAAATAATTTTTGCTATACTATAAGGTAGGATGCCAATTAATCTCTCATCGGTTGGAGGGTCGGTTGCTAGTAGCACCGCCCGTAGTTTGGGGGCGGCCGTTAGCAACCCCCTGTCAGTCGGTATCGTGTTATCATTATTGGTTGTGCTTATCATTTTACTAATATATAACGGAGAAAACATGTGCAGGACGTTTGCATATACGTTATTGGCGACAACTACGGTGGTTTTATTACACGATCAAGTGATTCGTGAGGGAGAACGCAAGAAATATGTCAGCGGGGCACTCGATTTGGACGCATATGATGTTGCCACTACCCGTGCTCAGCCCGTAATGGCTCCACCACCGCAACCGCCGCTTCCTCAGCAGGAATATGCACCGCAACAGGAATATGCACCGCAACAGGAATATATGCTTCCCAATATGCCACGTCCTCGACGCAGGATGGGTGGTATGCGACCAGCACTTCATTTGCCCAATATTTAAATGTTTAATTCTATTTAAAGAATTTTTTGTAAAATGGTATAAGGAGTGTTATAATGTCTCATGTTAGTATTACGCCAAATTTTGACGAAGCGTTAAAAGTAGGTGCTACTGATAAAATTGGTGCAATCCCTAAAATGGCACTTGTATGGTTGACGAAATCTACCGTATTGTATGGCATTTCAGGATCTGGTAAGTCTACACTTATTCGTGAAATTATGTATATGCTAAGTAAAGTTGTGCCAATGGCTGTATTATTTTGCCCAACTGCTGATATGAATGACACATACACCAACGTTATTCCACGTATAGCAATGCATACTAAACCAACGCATACAAAAGTGCGTCAAATATTTGAAAAGCAAGAACTTAAAGCCATTTTACACAAAGATGTCAATACCATTGATAACCTATTACAGATTTTTAAAATGCTTAGTTCAATGAGCCCACCAGCCCAAGCACATTATCATAAAACTCGCACTTTGGTGAAACGAATGCATGAGCAACTTAAAGTGAAAATTCAACAAATTAAACGTTCTCAATTAGTGGATGCAGGAGAGCGCAAGAATAGGATTGCTCAAATTACTGCAATGTTGAACGATAAAAGTATAGAACTATATAAAATGGCTATTCATAAATTTAAGGCCGAATTTGGATCTTATCATAATATGGAGCACCAAGAGAAATATCAAGCCATTATCAATAATCTATATATGAATCCCCATCTAGTAATGATTTTTGATGACTGTATTACAGATATCAAAGCACTTTGTAAGAAAGGAAAAAATCGCCAAACTGGTGCCGACGAACCGCCAATCTTCGAAGAAGTGTTTACACGAGGACGCCATTGTTTTATTACAGTTATTGTGGCAATTCAAGATGACAATAATGTGCCTCCACTTATGCGAAAAAATGCATTTATGACGGTATTTACAGAAAGTCAATCGGCCGAGCACTTTTTGCGGAATGGGGCTAATTCTATTTCACGTAAGGTTAGGGACTATGGATTAGAGGCATCACAGGCAATTTTTGGTAATAGCACCACACGAAATTTCAGGAAAATGATATTTGATAATCGTAATGCTCAATATCCGTTTATGTATACAGTTGCGGAAATATACGAAGAATTTAGATTTGGATCAAGAGTGTTTTGGGAATACTGCCGTAGTTTGCAAGTAGAAGAGAGTGAAGATGACAGACGTGTATTCTATAGTAATTTCTTGAATTAAATGAGATCAAATTTATCGACGTTCCTTAGTAGCAATAAATATCAACGGTTCTCCCACCGAATCGCAAACTTTACGCCAGATGTCATCATTGGCAACAAGGGTATCGTGCGATTGTAAATGAATGCATTGTAGAATACGTGTTCGTTTTTTTGATGCATCAGCATATACAATTTCGATAATTTTATATAAGAAATGGGGATAATATGATCGATTAGTTTTATTTTCTGGTAAATTGTTAAAGAACGCTTCGTCTGCCAGATCGAAATAGCGACATATGAGATCATATCGGGCATCCGATGGAGGTGGTGGTCCGACACCAGATACAATTTTACGGATCTTGGTAATATTAGAATTATATTTTGTGGCACCAAGTTCCTTAAGAAACGCCCGATATTGTGTGGTAGGTATTTGAGTTATGCGAGATTTCAACCCATTGCGTTCAATAATGCGATGTATACCATCAACGACATGTTCGGGAATTTCGGTATGCTCAAGACCAAAGATATGTTTAATCCAAAACTTACAGTGTTGCGACGGCACGTAGGATGTATTTTTAATGTTATCTTTTTCTTCCTCGATTTGTCCTTCTAATTCACGAATAGCACCACATTCTGGACATAGGAGTAACCCGCTCTCCTCATTTGGAGACATTTCTACATTACAATCTTCGCATATATGAGTATCTATTGGTGATATATGACACGAAATCATCACTGATAACGCATCGTATATAGTTCTAGTCTCAACCGCTGATCGTGGCGTTGCCGATCGTAATGACGAATTAAGTTGACCTACAATATTGTGCGAACTTAGATAACCAAAATATTCATCCGAACCAGTTCCTGATTGGTAATAATTCGCTAGGTATAATACAGCACCTGTCAAGTATTGCGTTTTTAGACACCGAATATCATCAGATGGGTTATATTGCAGAACTACATCAAATTTATGGAGTATTGTTTGATGAGCATTGGCTACGTTCATATATATGCTGTATTATACAAAGACGACTACTTTAATTAATAAAAAATTGAATAAATAATGTATATGTATTAATAATTATTTTTTATCTAACTGCCACCTCCACGCATACCAGCCTGACCGTCTTTAAGTTTTTCGGCCTGTGTGAAGAATTCGTCCTTATTCATACGACGCTTACGAGTATCGTGGGTAAACACATCGACCTGAATGGCATCTTTACCTTCCTCGGTGTCAAGAACCGCATCAGGCTTGTCATACTTGTTAAGATATTTCTTTTCAAGATCACGTTGAGCATTATCACGACGACGCGTTTCCTTCTCCTTACGAGTGCCCATATCAACAAATCCTGCCTTCTTGTGATCGGCAGACCGAGTCTTACGGTATTCACCACGGAATTTATCGGAATCTTCACCAGCCTCTTCAGTATTTTGTGCCTTCTTAAGTTCGACACGTTTATTAAGCATATCCTTACCCAGTTTCTCATCGGCCTCGGCACGATCCAGCATTTCCTTAAGAATACGAACATCAGAGTTAAAGTATTCGGTTCGTTTAGCGTTCTCGCGGAATGCGCACTGGAACGTCCACTGGCCCTTTGGAGCACATCGAATACCAGCAGATACACTTGAGTCATTTTGGCTTACAAACTTATCGTAGGCATCCTTATCGGGGAAAGTGCCGTAAACAATCAATGTATGATCCATGTCTGGCTTGGCCGCATATAGATCCCTCGTTGCGGCTCGAAGGGCATCATAATTCGCCTCATAGTAATAGCGGAACCGTCGATAAATTTCAGCAGGAGGCACATTATTGACGACTACGTTGTAAGGATCTTGGGGAAGTCGACGACGCTCTTCACTATTGTCGGGTTTACCATCCTTAGCCCGAACCTTCTTAATTGTCTTACCCTTCCGAGTGTTACGACGAGTATATCGAGAACGTTTGGCGTTCCGCACAACACGTTTTTCAATATCATCCGCATTGTCGCGTTCAGGATCCGCCCTATTGGCGGCAAATGCCGACCGAACATGGATATCGGAGTTGTAATTAAACATTTCTTCGAAAAATTCACGCACTGCCAGACGACGGAATTTGTTTTCAGCAGTCTCTTCTTGCGAGAAGTTTTCACCACCAGAAACACCCGCTTGACGTTCTGGGCGAATACGAATTTCACCATCTTCAGTATTATCCTCAATTAGTTCACGAAGAATAGCGGTGCGATCGAGTTCTTCTGTCGGAGTGACGTAATCTCCATCGGGCACACGCCATTCATCACCACTACGGTGTAGAAATCCAATTAGGGAAGTCATTACTAGTTTAATAATGTAGTCTTCCTTAAGGTTGAGTAGACTATAGGCGACAACTTCGCTTTTACTGCCTTCAACCTTAATAGATTGACCATACGGATTAAGACTGGCACGTGCGGCATTCACTGAGTCCTCGTCCATATTACCAATAGCATCTGGGTCGGCCAGAAGTTGTTCAAGAAGTGCATCGATACTGTCGCCCATGATTGACTTATAATATTTATGATATATACTCTCTAATTGAATATATTGTCTTACGTGAAATATATTCGATCAGTGACAATGGCTCCTCGATTTCGTATATGTGCAACATCCCGAAACGAAAGCGATGAAGATATTTATACACATTTACAAGTGTGGTGTTATCAATCTGAAACAACCGTCATGGTGACTCTTGAAGTCGTTGATGAAAATAACAGATTTTGTCGAGCACACACCGCATATAAGATACATGAAAACAAAAAATATGGTATGACATTACTACCACATGGCGTTGTTAATCCTGAAGACCTAATCGTCTTACCAGAAGGCGCAATTATTTATCCTAATGTTATATTTAAATTATTATTTACAGTTATCCTAAACGGGGTGTAAATTCCAATTCCACCGATGCATGGCAATGTCATCGGTAAATCGAGTGATTTGACATTCTTCTAATTTTTCCTCGTCATAAATAGGAATAATCTTGGGAAATATTTGCACGAGATCTGGACTATCTGATGAAATATGTGCTCGAACAGCATCAACGTAATCGGCGGGCGGATGGCCATATGTTTCAAATAACGTTTCACATGCTTCCTTATCACCTCTATAATAGATATCATAGATGTGTTTGAGGAAAGTCTCAATATGTTCACGAACTAGATCGGAATCAACGGAGACCATAAAGTGCGGATCCGAATCAATAGAAATTGCACCATGGTGAAGAAGGTATCTGAAAATAGCAGTATCTGCTAAAGTATGTGCATCTTCGGTATCTGCCCCATGTCGCAACCACTTATGAGGTGCTACATCGGTCATATAGACATCAATCGCACGAATACGTTCATCATCTTTCCAATCACCCCAAATTTCAAATTGGTTAATATCTGAATGGGTTCCAAGATACCAACACGTTAGTTCAGCACGTAGTTCATCAAGTGCATCACCGTGGGTATTACCGAAAGTTGTGGTTAGATAATTGTCAATCGGATTAGAAGGCACTCCAAACGAATGACCCGATTCATGGAGCACTGTAAGAATGGTATCAAGTTCTGATAGGTGGTTGCCGATTGTTTTTTGATCGGATGGATCGGCAATAAACGCAAATCGATGGTCTGGGATGGGCAGACTATCCATATATGTAATTTCTCGTGATTCGGCACCCGTTTCTGTATCGGGGTGTGAATATCCCATTACCTGATACAGTGGACCAAATGCCCCTGTTCCAGCAACTCGGTATCTAATTGCAATAGTTGGTTCGGGAGCCGACGTTCGTTGCGATTGTTCGGGAACTGGCAACATATGTTCAACGGCAAGAATATTCTCGCTATATTTTGTAAGAGACCGTGCCTCAATAGTAAGATCGGCGGCAAATGTATCGTGTTTACCAAGAGGGTCATCATAACTGATCATCCAATCCAATGAGTAATCTGTGCGGTCAATAGTCGACGCCCATGTTTGCATATAAGAAGTATGTGTAATTTCAGTTGGATCTTTGAGAAAATCGATAAGTTCTTGTAGTCCCATTGTATGTAGGAATGACCAATATTGGGGATATTCATCTGCCACAACACGGGCTTTATCAAACCATCCAATGATTTCTGTGAGTTCGGAGGCGAAAAACTGTGCGTATGATTGATCGTCAATACTCCAACGGTCAGTAGAAGTGCCATATTGACATACATCGGCAAACTTAGCCGATGTGAATATGCGATCGATAATGAGTGCGGCAACGATGCCATTTTCTTCACAAATCTGTTCTAAATCACGACGCGTAAATGTAGGCTGTATCCATTCATGGTCATGACGAACTCTAAACACACCTTGGTTTGCACAGACCTCGCGGTAGTAATCTTGAAATCCACCAAGCGAAGGTGCAACATCCATAATATTTTCAATGAATTCACGAATTGCTAATCCATCACGATCATATTGTTGAATAACAATACGTTCGCCTGCATTGATGGCTCGAGACATGTAATACGCATACACTCGTTCACATCGCTTTAATTCACGAAGAGCGGTGTAATTAGGTTGGGTGTGAATAACACGCATATTATTTATTGTAATATGATGTTGTATGTCTAATATAATATTAGACATTTGTGATGTCTAATGTAATGGAAGATCTGGCGAGTATAGTTGATATGATATGGTTTACACCTATCAAATTTGATGAGACAAACGTTCCTCTAACCGAGCAAGAATATGTTATTCAACTGCTTCATTCTATACACGGCAATGTATTATGTGTTTTAGAATATATCGACCCTTTAAATTTAAATGTGTCAGTGTGTCATTTATGTGGAAATATTGGAGCAGTTCCAATTGTCATTTCTATGGAAGAAGAAATCTACAAATATTACATATGTGATCAATCGGGGCGACATTACCATGATATTGAAAGATACTATGGTAATTTTGATGCCGATTTAAGAGAATTAGGATACCATTATATTCGTCCATGGGCTACATATTATAGATATCAACATACAGATGGTCATATTATTCGAGTGCATGAGCGAAACGTTATTACCAAAAAAGAACAATTGGATGCAATGCACCAATATCGCCAAGCCCAACTCAGAAGATAGCCGACACGCTACCGACAATGATCGGCCATAGCGTCCGAATATGGGTAAGACCGAAGTCGCCCGACTCTGGACTGCTCGTTGCTTCGGTGAAGGAAAGTTGGTTGACGTAGCGCATCGGCCCATCGTAGAGAGTTGTGATGATGGTCCAAAACCGCAATGTTCCGTTGGAACTATCGCACACAATGTATGTCCCATCAGGAACACTCTTTGGCGGTTCGCCATCATTGACAATCTGCACAGTTGCACGGCGCACAGTTCCGTCCCGTTGGGTTTCACGGAAATGCGCGAAGAACCCCTGTGTGGGAGACACATTGGACTGGAACTGCATAGAGTAATTACATTGTTCATCTGTACCATCAAACGCAGGTGGAAACTCAATCTGAAGACCTTTGGGAAGACGGGGATCCATTTGTTGTTTTGGGGACGTCGAGGGAAGTAATGGGAAATAAATTTTCAATTTTTTACGTAAAAAATTGAAATGCGATATGTTATTACAATGGGTTGGAACATCCCAATGAGATTTTTCAACACTGATTTCATAATACAACTTCTGTTTATCTTTGTCCTATTGGGTATTATCGGACTTACAGTGCTTAGTTTCGTCCAAAACCTCATTTGGGGTAATGTTTGGACTGGACTTCCATTTGCCGATCAGTTTAATGAACCATATATAGGATCATAAATTAACCACACTTAACATTTATAAGAATTATGAACTCTTATAACTTTTTTGATATGTGATTGTTAAGGCCTAATATTATTTATTTTTATATTTTTTCATCGACCTTATTATACTACTAATCACAGTAAACAAAAATGTCTGCCGCTGGTATTTTTACGCTGATCACCAACGATGGTAAGCAGGACCGCATGCTGATGGCTACGGACCTGCTCCGTAAACGTCTTCAGCAGATCGCTAACCAGCGCATTGCCGCTGGCTTCCGCGACCCGACGCCGACTCTTGTCGACATCGAGAAGACGCACGTTCTGTTCATGAACGCGCACTTCAAGCCGTTCGCGGCTATTGGCTACGAGTACAACAAGGTTCGCCCGTCCGCTGGTTCGGTCACGCTCGGTAACACCGTGCAGTTCTCGATCCCGCAGTTCGGCGATTTCTTCCACGACATGGTGCTTCACTGCCGTCTTACGGCCGTGACGTCGACCGCTGGTGGCTGGCGCTGGTGCGCTTACCCCGGTGAGCGCCTCCTCAAGAAGGTGTCTTTCACCGTGAACGGTAACCCGCTCGACGAGTACTACACGTCGGAGCAGAACTTCTACCGTAAGTTCCAGGTCCCTGCCTCCAAGCTTGCGGGCTACAACAAGTGCGCTGGACAGCAGGAGTGCCAGAAGGCCTCTCTTGTGCCGCGCGACGGCTCGGGCAACGCCATCTCGGGTGCTGCCCCTGCGGCCACCTACGGCCACATCGGCCTGAACGCCACGCAGGTGTCGGGCATCTCGAACGTGCTTGTCGACATCACGACTGGCTACCAGACCGTCAAGCTTGGCACGACCGCTGGCCACGCCTACGCGGGCGCGGCGGGTGCCCTCGGCACGGCTGCCAACCACCAGCGCACGGACATCCTTGAGGTGACCATGCCCCTGAACTTCTGGTTCAACAAGGACCCGCGTCTTTCGATCCCGTCGGTCGCGATCCCCTTCGGCCAGCGTTTCGTTGACGTTGAGTTGACTGAGATGGCTAACTTGTGCCAGGGTGTCCTCGTTGAGGGTTCCTCTGCCACCGCGGCCGCCGACACGAACTTCTCCACGGTCGCCGCTACGCTGACGACCTCGGATACGGTTCCCGTGTGCGACCTCTACGTGAACAACATCTTCGTGAACCCCGAGGTGCACGACATCTTTATCCGCCGTATTGGCTTCAACCTGATCCGTGTCCACCGTCGCCAGGTGACGCGCATCAGCGACGCCACCAACCAGGAGGTGCTTCTGTCGTCCTTCAAGTGGCCGATCGAGACCATGTTCGTGGGTGTCCGCAAGGCCGCTCAGGGCACTGCCTCTGCTGATCTCCAGTACCTTGATGGCTGGCACATGTACTCTGATGTGCAGCCGCAGGTCTCGTCCACCAACTCGGTGGTGTCGGGTGTTGTCGGAACGGTCACTGACGCTACGGCTCTGGACATCACCAACGCCCAGTACCAGTGGAACGAGCAGGCTCCTCTGCTCCAGTCGCTGACGGTGAAGGCTCACGGTATCCCGATCTACAACGACATCCCCGCGATCCTCTTCAACCAGTACCTGCCCCTGCAGTACGGCACTGGCTCGTCGATCAACACGCCCGATGACCTTGGTGCCTACATGGTGACGTTCTGCCTCTACCCTGGTGTCTACCAGCCGTCTGGCCACATCAACGTCTCGCGCGCTCGTGAGTTCTACCTCGAGTTCGATGACGCCGCCCCCTCGAACGGCCGCAACCTCGCCGGACAGGTGGTGAACTCGACCTACACGGCCGATCTGCATGTTGCGGGCTCCGCGATTAACTTTGCATTAATAAGCGACGGTTCTATGGTCCTCCGCTATTCGACGTAAGCGGTTTATTCAAATAAACAAACACTCATATTCAAAACCAAAAAATAATCTTAAAAATCATTTTTTGTATAACACCACTTAAAAAGTGAATTGCATTTTTTATATACAATCAATGGAACCACAAGGAGGACATACAACCGAATTATCACCTGAAGAAATTGAGAATGATCGTCTTGATGATTTGATATTCGATGAAATACACGGAACCGACGATTACACAAATGCGGAAGTAGATACAATGAAAAAAGACTATCCTGAAAATAATAAATCTACCACAATCGTAGGTCATAAAAACATGAATGAATTTGTTCAACGATGGGCACCACAGATTTCGTCTATAACAGCACTTCGCTATCTTCGTGATGAATCGCTATTAGCACAAGACCCTAATAAATTGATGTGTTGGCACGGTGCTCTGTTATTTAACGATACTATTGATAATATGCATCATCAAATCGATACACGAGGCATAATCGATGCAGTTCGTCGAATGATTTTAGCATTCACTACTGATCATCGTGAGGGGGACATATTTAATAAGGAAGAATTAATCGTCATGTGTCATCCGTTATGGCATCCGTGGTTTATCAAACAAAGTGAGATGAATAGTTATGAACACAATCGTATATATAAGTCAAAATCTCAGATGACACCAGAAGAAATACATATCGACAAAGTATACTGGGAAACCATGCGTCAGTATGAAAAAGAGTTATGTGAAGAAAGTCTTGAAATTAGTAAACAGATTATCGCCGAACAATCTACGGCTTAGACACGTGTTAATTTTTTGATATAATCGCAGCAAAATGGCAGACGACGGACAAAAACGTAAAGATATCATTTATGTAGGATTGCTATTGCAGATGGTTCGACGTGCTGAAAGTAGTGACTCGATACCCACATCTAGCCGATATGCCTATGTTGGTCGATTTACACATACTCAGCGTAACCCAGAAGGCGTGCGATTAATGCAACAATTGTATAAAGATACCATTCGTGAACTTGTCAAACTCCTAGATGTTGATTTTAAGGATTATGGTGCAGAAATTCACCAACTTCGTGAGCAATATGCACCTAGACAAAGACGGTAATAAAGGCAACTAAAGATATATAAAAAATTCATTATAGAAGTAAATAATGGCGTCTACTGCAGTAAAATTCGATCCCGCCCTTTACATCAGTAGTGGTTTACTACACTTTAGTGAAATTCTAGAGAGAATGCGTGAAAGTGTAGAATTCGACGACACTTCTGAACTCGCTCGGCGTTATTTTGCTCTTATTCGTGCCATCCTTCGCACCCGATACAAGTTGCCGATGAACATCAATATGGTGGCGGTGTATGTAGATTTTCACAACACACTTCGTGTTTCATCTAAATACGAAGAGATTATTACAGATCTTTTCAACGTATCATCCGATATTCACAAATATCTTGTATGTAGTCCATATGTCCCAGCAACTCGCGAATGGTTACTCGAAACCCGTAGCATTCCATTTATGATTGCATATAATAAACTACTCGTGGATAACGGAGATACACCCGATCCCGATTTCGTTCGATACACATTAGCCAATTTGCGACTAGGGGGGTCTGATTTTGCGTATTATAAGTATATCCATCCCATTTGCAAAGCCAATGGTAATATTGACCATTTTTACGACACGTTTATTGCTTCGATTAATTTACCTAAACTCGTAGAAACTCCCGAAATGTCAGTTGTCTTTGTAGGAGATGAAATTGATCCTTGCTCATATGAACGACGAGAATATCAAAATTTAGTAACTGCGTTTAATACAATGCGGTGCGATACCACTTTATACCACACTATTATCGGAACTACTGATACCAAGCGTGATTTGTTTGATGATTATCGCACAGTTACCAGTACTAGTCGCTTGAATACCGAACGATATCTAGATACTTATTTTAAAGTAGCCATATTTACCAGTAAAACTCCAAATGCTTATCTTCTATCACGATTGCGGATTGCGCATGTGCAAATAGCACTTCCTGGGGCCGAAGTATATCAACCCAATATTGATTACACACTTGATCTTGAAAACGAAGAATATGATGGGTGGAAGCCCATTAAATTCCCCAGTGACGTTCGATTAGTTTATTTGAACAAAGATATTGTTATTGTTCCATGGTCGCCTGATCAGTATAAAGGTAATACTGATCTACTTAAGAAGATTTCTGCCAAAAGTTCATCAGTCTTTGTACTTTATAAAAAGGTATGGAAACATGCCGATGTTTGCAGAGTACAAAATATAATGGATAATGTAGATATTAATTACATTATGATAGGATATAGCGACGAATATGTTAATCTTCTTCGAAATGCTAAATATGCTATAGTACTTCCCGAAACTCATTATTTAACATTACTTGATATAGCATATTACAATATTCGTATAATGGTGATCGATAATCATCCGCTTGCAGAAATACTCGACCCCTTAACGGAAGTTTCAACTCGTGGTGCAGTATATTCAACACACAAACGTCTTGCTAAAATGTCAGCCCCCGATAAACTGGATTTTGCTCATATTTGTCAACCATATAATGAAGATGCACAGTCTCGATTTATTGAATGGTTTAATGGAATTGCTCAATATGAAGAGCCCGCTGAGCCCGAACTTAAGAAAAAGAAGAAAAGGAAACATCGTTCTCGTCGAAGCCATCGTCTTGAACTTGAGGAATAATTAATATAATCGGCAATATTTTTTAGTTAAACAAAACATCAATAAATATGATAAACCGTTGTCCATCTTATGGAAGAATGTTTTCAAGCAGTCGTTCAAAGAAATTGGAAAAACTTGGGTAAGGAATTGGAAGAATATCGGGAAACTCCGTATACCGAAAGAGATGTTGATGATATTCCCGACGATTACGATGATTTAGCAGATCAAATAGCCCAAAATAGGACTTTCTATATCCCAGAAAACATCGAACTATCTGTGATATATAAAGATATACATCAAGGACTTCTTTGTTTAGGTGTAGAAGAATATGTCGAAAAATGTCGTGAGTGGCGTAAGATCCGACGTGGAAGTATGAACAATTTCTTTCGAACCCCTTATGATCAAGACGACGTCAATTTATACGATGCACCACTATTTTATCGTATTGCTTATATGAGATTTTGTTATGAACAACGTCAGCCTATTCCGTCATCCGAAGTTATTCGTATTATTCAAGATGTAGTAATGGCGGGTAAAACGTGGTTATTTGACCAATTATGTGTAATCGCGACACATTGTTCTGGTATGTATGATATCAATCCCTACACTGATTGGGTGCAAATTAAACACACTTTACTTACACAACTTAGAATGTATGTAGGCCCAGTTCCTAAATTGGAATACCACAAAAAGACGGCCGTATTTTATATTCGTAATCCGAATATATGGTCGGCTGATCGCCGATGTGCCACTGCATTTATTCAAGTAGTTAAATCTGCAGGATATCGCACAATACTTGTTCACGCTAATCCTGATACAGTATTGGCCGAAGATGATATTTTCGATGATATAATTAATTTACCTACATTAACTAAGGACAATATTCAGCAAACGTTAATACATCAATATGAATATGCCTTTTATGTTACCCATTCCAACATTTGGCCAAACCTACTATCACATTATCGCTATGGTCGAACTCAAATTATGATCTTGGGCCATCCAATTACCACCGCTATTCCCGAAATAGATCACGTTATTACTACTGATTGGGATACGTCTCAATATAGTGAAAATCAAATTCGAATTTCAACACCCGCGGGAAGTATGACAACATATCCCACCGATTTTACACCTCTGAAGGTGAAGAAGAACCCCCGTGATATTCTGGTATTTTGTCCATGGTCTGTATCTAAGTTCTCACCCGAATCTGGACAATTGGTAAAAATAGTTAAAGATAGACTTATTGCATCGGATCGAAATCCCCGTTTCTTATTTCATATTACTGGAGGCAACACACTAGAAAAATTTCACGGGAAATTTATAGAATTTATCGAACCTCATATTGGAACTGATTATATCACATCCGAAGGTGGATTAACACAGTTTTATCAATTTATGGATATTGCTGATATTGCCATTTTATCAACACCATACACTGGATATACCACAGTAATCGATGCACTTCAGGCCAATACACCAATATTTGCAATTGATCATCAATCTCATTTCATTACTAGGGTTGGTGCGAAAATTCTTGAATTAGCGGGACGTTGTGAATGGGTGGCCACATCACCAGATCAACTTGCCGATGCCATTGTGGCATATCTTGACAACCCCACAAAATTAACTCCACTTAATATGGAAGAGTTTGTATCGAATAATAATGCTCTAATGGAACGAGAATTTGCAGAATGGTTTAATAAAGATACCCAAAAAGAATAAAATGTATATTAAACCCAAATATACATATTAGACACATATTCGCATATTTTTTATATCAGAGGACACTCAATATGGAGTTAATACGCGACATTTTTGCATCTGCATCACAACAGGATCATCATCTTTGGTTTCATGATGTTTGGAAACTACAAGGGTTTATACAAAAATATCCTGATTTTCAACCAGATCTGTTTCCTAATATTCTTCAATCGGCAATTGAAGCCAATATTAATCCAAAACAGGGTGTTCCAGATACAGTAGGCCATGTATACATATTAATACATTGTATTCTTATGTCATATGGTCAATCGCAATACATTCATATTATTAAACAACTTCGTTCCACTCACACCAATAGTTCAATGCAAGATTTTCTTATCACGCCTGTTCTAGATGAAATTGATATTAAGCACTATTTAGCACCAGCAATGGCACTACTTGCTGATATTATTAATTTACCCGCTCCAGTTATTCCAACTAACTCATCTTCACAAGTGTTGATCTTTAACTCCCTCAACTACACCGCTTCGATTACACCCGAACAATTTACACAATATCGTCAAGATATTGTGTCCCAACTTAAAATCCCGCACATCGCACCCCCAATTTATTGTAATGGTCGTATTGGTATATTTATGGGGAAATTTTCAGTTAATGGTGCTGACTATCGTGCCATTCAATCATTCTTGAAAAAACTTTGCCAAACTTATCCCACCACATTATTCGTTCCCCAAGGCCAGCAATTACCCACGTGTGTCAAAGATTTTGTTTACTTACCAGCCAATATAACGCCTATCACATTGCAAAAGGTAATTACTCATAATGCTGTCGATGTTATGTTGTTTACAACACATGTGGAAATGTGGGCCACTGTTCTGTGTCAATCTCGTATTGGACGTGTGCAAATTGCCTTATTGGCCAACACGCATACATCTGGACTATCAGAAATGGATTATTATATGTTGCCTGAATGGGATACGTCGTATTATTCAGAACAACGGTTGTCTGTTCCGTATATGGGATGTAATATGTCATCATTTGACATCGAATTTACACCTCTTCATCGAACGTCTAATCAGATCATGATTTATTGCCCATGGTCTTTAATGAAAATTACACGCGAAGCCATTACAATGTTGTTAGAAGTGCGAAAATCAATATATGAAAAACACTCGAAGCATGCCATATTTGTATTCCATATATTTAATTCCAGCATATATGAAAAATTTCAAGCCAAGATCGCAATGTTATGTGATACGGTAGAACTTGAATACATTGTGACAGAAGGTGGTCTCGAGGAATATTATCAATTGTATGAAATGTGTGATCTTGCAATTGCTTCTTATCCATTTGGTGGGTTTACTACCATAGTCGATGCTTTATATTACAACTGTCCCATCTACACGATTGATAATCGATCGTCATATAGTGGACAAAGTGGTGCTCGTATTTTAGAAACATTGGGACTTAATGATTACGTATGTGCCAGAGACAACATTGCTTCACGAATTGCCAATACGGTTGGTAATATGACACCGCTACCTTCACGAGCACAAATTGATACACGGTTGAGTGAAATTAATGACTCCACTACTCAAGTGATGCTCGATCATGTCAGTTCATTTATAACTAGCAATTGAAGATACAAATTTAGTCGATATATACATCATGGAACAACTTTTTACCCACGTGAAGACATGTATTCGCCGTGGATTAATGAACGAGGCTTTAACCGAAGGATCTAATTTGATCTTTAGTTCAGATCAATATGCAGAACCTTCTCGAATTGCCACACTATGGTATCAAGTAGGTCTTGCTTTGATTGAATCGAATTGTGTCATACCTAATATTCAAGCGTCTTACAATTTTTACATTGGTCTACACACAGGATTAATGGTATGTGGTATGGATGCATATAAGAAGGCAACGGCTCGTCTGAGTGATATTATAACTGATAAAACTCACTCATCTATCAAACCTATGATAGTAGATTGTCAATCACCTTTGAAAGATGATATGCCAATTTATCTTCGATGTGCACGTGCAATGATTTTGACACCCTACCTACTTGGCAATGATAATGATCTAGTTCCTGCCAACATTGCGAAACACGCAAAGCAGTATGGTGTTTGGGAATATTTTGCTATGTATGCATACACATTAGTATTTCATCAGAATGATCTAGACACTTACAAACGACTTAAATGTCAAATGCACGACGCCATTGTTGAACAATATGGTCAAGTCAGTGGATGGGAAAAAGGGCACGTTGCATTCTTTGTTGATAATTGCAACCACGAATCGGCCGATCGTAGGGCATCTTTCATCTTTATGGGACAACTTAAAAATATGGGATATCACATTACCTTAATTTACCCCGCTACAGATACCGAACTTCCCAGTCAAGATATTTGCGACGATCACATTCAACTACCTCAGATTACTGCACAATCTATTCAAGAGGTCAAGGCTACTTTAAATTTCGAATGTGTATTTTACTTTACTCATATGAATGTATGGTCAATGATCCTTGCATCGCTCCGTATAGGGCAAATTCAATGTGGTATGCTCGGGCAGGTGGTTACCTCGGCATTGCCCAGTATGGATTACTTTATTATGCCCAAATGGGATAATCCCGCTAATTACACCGAAACAGCAGTTCAACTTCCAGGAATGGGGTGTGCTTTAACTACGGTTCGTGTTTCGGCACCTCCTCCAGTTGAACGTAATGATAAAGTTGTTATTTACTGTCCATGGTCAGTAACTAAATTTACTGCCGACTCTGGGCGTTATCTTAAAGCAATTTACGACCGATGCCCCGATGTTATCTTTATGTTCCATGTAGCGGGACACCATGCATACCAACATTATATGGCCAAACTGGCTCTCTTTATTGATCCCCACAATATTCCATTTGTGGTATCAGACGATGAGAGTGAGGGGTATTACAACAACTTTGTCAATTGCGATCTAGTTGTTATCTCGTATCCAACATCTGGATTTACTACCGTCGTTGACGCCCTTAGTATGAACAAACCTGTATTTGCTATTGATGAACCACGTGATTACTCTACTTGCTGTGCTGGACAGATCCTAAAATTGCTCGAATTTGGCGACTTTGTAGCACCAACACTTGACACATCAGTTGACAATATTTGCCAATATGTGGAAACCGAAAAATATAAGTTGTTCCAAGTTCCAGCCAAAATGGAGCGTATTGTGAATACACATAATAAATCACTCGCATATGCGTTTGGAGAGTGGATGCAAGAGGTTGCCCCACCATCATCTAAAGATGAGGTATAATGATAATATATAAATGTCTCACCGACCCAATGCGAGAGATCTTAGAGTGCAGAGTAATAAACGAGCAATTATTCAACAATATGTAAGTGATGCTCTTGACGCAATTTATATTCGTATTGAAGCGGCCCATGAAGGCGATACCGATAAAATAGATTTTCGCCTATCAAGTACATTTGATGTGCCCAATATGACCAATGAGGATGCAATGTTATATGTACATTATGAGATTATGCGAGATCTCGAGAAGCATGATTATGACATTGAGTTTAATGAAAAAAATTGCACACTTTACATCTCGTGGGGTAAAGAACTTAGTCATAGTGTTAGTCACGATATTCGCACATATATTGCTTCCAAATCAATCAATCTGGGTGAGTCTCGACGCCAAGCCGAGTTGCGTCAACGAAGACGTGCATCTCAACCCCGACCTAAATCGTAAATGCACTTACCAAAAAATAAAGATAGTAATGATATCTTAACCATCATTTTTTTTCATCAAAATCTGCACCATTTCACGCATCATAGATAGCGTCATAAGATTAAGCGCAACTAGGCAAATTACCATAACAAGAATAAGTAGCAATAATGTTCCACTGCTAATAACGATACCATTAGACCAACCACCGTTTTTGGGTGCATTACCACTTGCCATCCCTTCATCGCCACCCGATTTCGGTTTGGCTAATTCAGCGGGACGTTTATCCTGTCGACTAATACCACTATCGTGATTAAGACGACGCTCAACTGCTTCGCGGGCTAGTGTTTCAAGAATAGCACTTGTCTCACCTCCTGAATGATAACTAGACGGGCGTGGCACAGTAGCACGAACACGCGGTCGATCATTCATACCCATATCATACGTATTTAAAGAACCACCCAAATAATCGGGTTCTAGATACGACATTTCCCACGTCCTCTATACTTATATAACTAATATTTTAAAAAATATTCAATTGAAAAAACCCTTATTTAATATTATGAAGATGAACGACGAAACGAGTTCGGCAATTTTGTATATTAAGGGGGTATATCTCGAAGATTTATATGTTAATCAAGATGATTGTGATACAGATGACAATACAGATGATGAAAGCGAGTTTGATATAGTTCCCACGACTTTCACTGATATATCTGATTGGGTCTTTCGGACATCTGTCCGTTGTATTAATTGTGGTCTTGAACACGATAATCCACCTGTGCCTATTCCTAATTATATGACAACAAAGGATGATATTACAACTATTCAACTTGAACGTGTATTAGGATGTGGTTTTGCATGTGCAATGACCCATTTGATTGTCACATACACAGGGGATAATTTGGATAAACGAACGTATTTGCTAAAATACATATATCGTAAATTTACTGGTGTTGAAATTCATGAAATTCCACGTGCTCCATACCGACATGAGATTGATGTATATGGCGGTTCATCCGCTAGATACACTGAAACCAAGTTTCGTGCATATGTCAATCGAATGTGCCCCGCTCATGAATATCTACTTGTCGGAGATATTAGACAAAAATCGGATACATAGAATACATATCATCTATGATTATTTTGTCGTATGATTGTGGTAATATTAATTTAGGTGTATGTTGTATAGATTATAACGAAAATTGGCAAACAGAGTTCTGCGAGGCATTATCTCCCGCCAATCTTGCCGATGATCCAGTTAAAGCAGGTGAAAATGCATATCTAATCTTTCTTCGGGCATTTCGGATAATCTACATTGATAACATAGATATGCTTGGTGGTCGCAAATTACGGGACACGACCAATATTGAACGTGCAGTGGCTCTTCGAAGAACGGTGGCCATCATTAATGCCCAAATTCCTGATCCCGCACTTGTCTTAATTGAATATCAAATGGGTCCAAATGACAAATCACGAGGTGTGTCATATCAACTTATGTATGAATATGGTGAACGTTCTCGTGAAATGAGGCCTGTTTATAAAAATCAAGTCAATTTTGGAGCGGGTGATATTGGCAAATATCAGGTTAAATATTCGACAAACGAAGCAGCCAATAAAGCACACGCTAAAGATACCTTGCTTCATTATCTTAAATATGTTGATATTGGTATCGAGATACCAAAAAGAAAGTTAAGTGATATGGCGGATGCTTTTCTACAGGCGGTTGCGTATTGTTTGAAAAACTGTTAACACAATGCATTTAAAGAATTACATTAAGAATAAATATAACAATGGGGGACAATACACTTGAAGATCCATCTAGCATATTTGGGATAAAAGATTTAGTAGATAGTAGTCAGGTTCGTGGGAATATCGATCTGCAAGATTTAGAACGCCAAATTATGAAAGGTGCCGCACCTGCAGGTATGTTGGATGATAGCGAACCCGCATCATATCTTGACGATTTCCAAAATACACTTAATCAGATTACAACTGAAGCCCAAGCGGGGCCTCGACGTTTGGTTCCATCTCCCCGTGATAGATATCAGGCAGATGAAATGGTTGGTGATATTAATGAAGAGTTATTTGCGGGATCGGGACAACCTACCACAACTTCAACAAAACCAACAGGTATGTTTGATGATATTCTTAATGACTTGGATACGGCACCTCCGCAACAATCTCGTCGACGTCCAATGTTTTCAGATCCAGAACTTCAACTTGGTGTTAGTGAACATGAAAAGTCGGTTTTACTGAACGGTATTTTACCTCAAATTGACATGGATGATGGCTTTGATGTGAACCAAATTAACGAAAAAGAGGAGCGAATTAAACTTCTTGAGCGGTGTAATTCACTATTTCATCAACTTGAAAAGCAAGATGATCTTTCATATATTAGTAGACCCAATGAGAATACGTCTTTGGGGGAACTCAGATCGGTTCATTCATGGCTCCAGATCAAAGCCAATCGACTACGATCACGTATGATTGCACGGGAACTTTTTGTTGTTGGTGCTAAGGGACTAGAGAAAATATTTGACGGAAAGCGTGATTATTTTGGGTATTCTCCCGATCTTACGGATTGGTCTCAAACTGTGAATGTTAAAATGGCCGCTATGGACGATGACATTGCAATGATAGCAAATGATGCTATGGATTATATGGGTGCTGGACCATTGACTCGAATGGCACTTGCCCTCGCACCCAGTGCATTTTTACATTCGGCCACTCGTCGTAAGAACCACGGTGAAAATGCTTACCAAACTACCGATTGGAATAGTGCTATTGATAGTATTCGTGATGCTGAAGATTACTAAATGTCAATGCAAAAATTGAATTTGTTATTTTTTACATTACAACAATGAACACCACTCAACGTAAAATACAAACAAAGATTGACTGTCAATCCAGAGCAAACTTCGTTAAAACTTGAATATTACAAGGTTCCTCTCGAACCAATAACTTTACCTAAAATTCCATCGAATATCACGCATTTATATGTGAGTTTCAAGCATATAGATAATATTACTTCATTTGATAATGTGGAATATTTATCATTATGGTGTTGTGATCTGAATACCCCGATACCATATTCGGAAGGTTTAAGAGTCAATCTACAATATTGTAAAGTTCGTGTAAATAATCCTATTTGGGACGGGAACCACATGTCTGTCGCCGATATGCAATCGAATATTGTCGCAGAACACAATACTGGTGATTGTTCGATATGTGGAACTCCGACAACTATTATTGTGGAAGTTGTGTATGACAATCAGGATGCTTTAGTAGGAGGTGGTATTTACTTAGGAGAAGGTAAATATATTTCATCACCACTATATTGCAAAAAAAGAGTTTATATGTGTTTATCTGATTAAGACATATTTTCTTCCATTTTCCTAATAAGAATACGATGTTTATTCATCTGTAAATATTTTTTGTCAGTCTCCCATAATTATTTATTCGAATAGATAATCATAAGTTTTCATTAATCTTCGATGTAATGCTGGATTTTTATACTCTTGAAGTCGAATATCTTCCCGAAGTTGTTCGGTAGCATATCCAACAAGTCGGTTATCAGCATCGCATTGGGCTGGAACGAAGGCCACGCCGATAGCCCGACGACGGCGATTTTCGCTCTTGTTTTGACCAGCCCTATGCACTAAATTGCAATGGTGCGCTAAAACATCACCTGCTTTCACTTGCATTAGCAAATCAGTCTCTTCTGGATGCTCTTTTAAACACAAAGATAGCCCAGGAACACCAGACCTCATTCGGAATGTAGTATCCCGATGATATCGCTGGTGACGACGAGTAGGTGTAAGATGCGTATATGGAGCATAATACAACGCCCCATTTTCGTCATCAATATCATCCAATGCAATCCAAAAGGTGATGGCCGCAGGTGGAGACACCTTAAAATAGGCGTTATCCTGATGACTGCGTGTTGGTTTACTAATATCTGGATGCTTCTCAAATAATTGCATATTGATAACATTAAGTTGTTTGTATCCAGTTAACTCACATGCCATTGGACGTAGGAGATCAATAACGTCCTCAAATACTTTACCATAATTGTATAAGTATTGAATTTGTTTTACAAGTCCCGACCCACTTTCGTCGAACATAGTTTCACTTAACGGCGTTTGAACAATTTTATCAATTTCATCGTTTAAAGTTTGAACAGTTGAAGAAGTTAAAAATTGTTTAAACTCAGAGTATCCTTTGGCTTGGTAGTCTTCTATATTGCTTGATATCATATATCTTTCACATCTTTAGATATCTTCTCTCGCCAATAGTGATCAATTGGGTAAAAAAATAATTATACAATAAACGCACACATACCATTACACATCCTGTCGGATAAGAATACGGTGTTTGTTCATTTGTAGATATTTCTGGAGCCAATCCATTAATGCCTGTTTATGTTCATGCACATTGCAATTTTGTAAGTTAATCTTACCAGAACTGAAGATCTTCAGTGCGGTATACTTAGCACTCGATCCAGCGGGTCGAATTTTGATAACTAGACCAGGATAACTTTCGGGATCATATCGGACAGATTCGAGTTCTACTGTTTTATCAACACCTGCCTCGTTAAGACAAACTTTGAATTCTTCTAAATTGATCACTATACTTTTATCAATAATACAACATCCATAATTTTTCATGATGAATTTCAGACCTTCAACTGAAATGTCAATGTCTGGAATACCTTTATCGACAATTGTTTGATGTTGTCGAATTTGGGCTTTATGTTCAGCGGATTGAGTGTAGTTTCGCGTTAAGCGATCTGCTGGTGACGTATACTTTCCACGGCGTGGGTATGATATTGTGGTTTTGATTTCACGGCGTAATTGTGCACGAGTATGTTTCATTTCTAGTCGCAACTTAGTAAGTCGTTCAATTTCGCGTTCCGAGTATCGAACATAACACATCGGTAAATATTGCAATAGCAACTGTCGAATGGCTTCAATGACAGTTTCCACGTCTTCTCCATCATCATGTCTTACTCCAGGAATTTGAAATTTCAGATTTTGGAATACCTTAACTTTGTATATTTTATCACAAAGTGGCGATGTAGCATCACCAAAATGGTCACCTAATACATGAAAACTTACCTGAGAGTTAAAACTACTACCATTACCCTGATGGCGTCTATTACCCACGTTTTTTACTTGAGGTTTTCGACCTCGTTTACTTTTAGTATTTTCAGGTGGGTCATAACTTGAATGGATTTTATCACCATAGTTGCAACATAAACGAACTACTCGTTCATTTGGTTCAACTACGCGTATAAGTTCTTTTTGATCAAAAGTAATGTCGGTGCAAAATTGACCTGCTATAGTTGCAGTAGAAAGGTTTAATTCGGTAAAATTTATATCCTTGTTGGATATTTCGTCATTCATACCCTTTCTTTAATAGGGATTGTATCTCTAAATGGGAATTCAATTATTTTCATTAACTAAAAAATAAAGAAATGTGTTATTGTATTCAGATGTAATTACTGCGGTGAAGCACGTCCAAAAGACCAACAACGATGGCCAATACCGTGCCCACTACAATCACACCCTTACCTGTCTTATTTCCCGACATGTCAATGCTTCCAGGAACCAGTTTTCCTAACACATTAGTGTTAAACTCTGTCCACTCACTTAGAACGTAAAGGAGGACTACAATTAGCATAACAAACCAATTAAGACCATATAATCCATCAACTAACATACTGGTAAATTCATCGGGAGCATCTCCTCCTACATCGAAATCGTCGCTCATATCCGTCTATATATCCAATGGAAAAATTTATGGCACATATATAAAATATTACAACAAATTATATACGATGCAATATAGATGTCATAATGGGCAAAAGAAATACAAACAAATGGACACCCGAAATTGAAAACTATTGTCGTCGTCTTGGTGAACAAGCACAGGCATTACAACTGTTGCACTCGAGGGCAGAAATCTACTATAAAATGTGGTCAAAAAACATGAATACAATTGTTGTTATGTTGCCTGCTTTAGCCGCTGCTCTTCAAACGGCCAACCAATTTTGGAAATCGGAGCCATTAGAATTTGCAGGTTATGTTATGACCGTTATTGCAGCAGCCGTGGTTAAACAGGGAACTAACCAAAAACATGAAAAACTGGGAGCCACCCATAAAGCAGCACGAAATATATGCAGTATGTTTTATGACAAGATCACTTGGGAACTGACTAAAACGGCAGACCAGCGTATGATGGCACATGAGTTTATTGAAATCATACAAAACACGTTTAATAACGATTTACAATCGCTACCTACAGTGCCTAGTGGTATCACTCAATCGCTCAAAGACGAATACAACGGATCTCATATTGCCCAACCGATCGAAGTTGGAGGTCTCGAACGTATTCGTATTACACGATCAGATCCGAGTGCATCGGCGTCGTTTAACACACCCCCTCGTGTGCCATCTGGCGCCTCACCTATGGCACGATGGTCAATAACACAACCCACCTCATCAACTGGCGGTGTTGGACCCGATCAAGAAATGGGTGTTGTGAAACGTCTACGCCGACGTATAAGACGGAGTTCATCCCCGTTATTGGAAGTGCCGTTATCAGGAATTAGTATTATACCTGCAAGTAGTAGTGATGGAGAAGACGATGGTAGAGGAGGCGGACGAGTAACTTTCTCATCACGAGACAATGTTCAAAATAATGATGAATCAAGCGACTCGGCATCGGAACTTTCCGAAATACGGGGTGACAATTCTGTATAAAAATTGAAATAACATTAAATGATACATCATGACATACACACGTCAAGAGATTTATCGCACGATAGCGTGGTTTCTCGCACATGAGCAACTATTAAGTCCCGCCGAAGAAGTAGCGAATTTTATTCAAGCATATTCTCAAAACCAATTGGTTCTACCAAATTGTTCCACCGATACTCATTATCCTGATGAAAATGAAACTATTGTGAACATTACAGATGTCAAATTTGAGGCATTGCTTTGCGAATTAGTATTGGCTAAAAAAATAAAAGTAATAAGCGACGCTATACTATATAGGACTTATCGTCCTATATATGTCTATTATATGTGCATTAAGTATGTTCTTGATAACCCAGATACTCCTTTAACTGACTTTTTACAACGTATTGAACGTAATCATGTTATACGAACTGGCATTAAAATTGCATTTGCCAATTTAGGGAAATTACCGTATCCTCTCGATGCCCAAGAGCGTCAAAACTTTTGGTATAATATTTACTATAAATATTGGGTTCAAGCCTATTTGGATACATTTAAGTAGTTAATTTATTTCTTCTTATTTGATCGAGAGGGGGTTTTCGCCTTGGATGGTGCCTTTGTTGATTTTTTGGCACGGTGTTCGTGTGCATCGGCCCGTGTGGTTTCGGGAGAAATCTGTTCGGCTACGGCTTTCTGGAATGCCTCGATAAATTGTCTTATATCGGCTGCTGTTGTTGAGTCACCCATTGACACACGGATTACACCTTGCTTGATCACCCGTGGGGCACGAATGGCACTCAGAACATGTGAAGCCTTATCACTTTCCGTATTACACGCACTTGAGATACTTACAACAACACCACGCCGATCAAGAGCGTCCCGAAGTTTCACATTGCAAAATTCGCCCTTTGCATCTAATCGGTTCTTGGCTACGGCCAATAATAGAGTATTAGGCAGACTGCGGTGAATTTCATCTACACTGGGTCCCAAGAATACAATCTCAACGGGAGCAAATCCACTAGCGTTGTTATCACCTCCCCGAATTTCACGCATTAACTCAACGACACCATCCCCAGTGAAACCCTCCATTGTATCATCATCGAACGCAGTTTCGACTTCTTCAAGATTACCTCGCTGAACATACTTGGTATATTCACCCACGGGATATATCGCTCCCAATTTGTCAACAATAGACTTCTTGAGCGTGTATAGACGCGTGTTCTTTTCTAGGCGATTTTGAAACGCACATTTAAGAGCCGTCATACCTGCCGCAATAGCGGGAACATTCTCGGTTCCGCCCCGTAGTCCTTCTTGTTGACTACCATTGACCTGTGCCTCAAGGCCGTATCCAGTAATAAGGCCATTGCTAATAATCATTAGTCCCAATCCACGCGGACCACATAGTTTATGAAATGACGCACTCATTGCGTCAATATTGTTCTTTGCCAGATCAATTTGATACTTGCCAAAACCCTGAACGGCGTCGCAGTGATATGGCACGTTTCGGTCGTGGCATACCCGACCGATGGCTTTCACCGAATTGATGGCACCAGTCTCATTATTGGCAAACATCACCGAAACCAAACACGTATCGTCAGTGATCGCATTTACAATCGCGGGAACGGGCACTACACCCTCAACAGTGGGCTCAATGACAGTTAGAGTGGCTCGGCCCTGTTTCACCAGAGCGGCGGCACACTTAATCATCGACGAATGCTCAACTGCCGAAATAATTAGATGCGGACGAGACTTACGATTGAGTAGCCACGCGTCGACGGTCGACCGCAGTATAAACGCATTACTTTCGGTAGCACCCCCAGTAAATAACACTGTGTATCCAGTGGCGGGATCATCTGAAACCTCGCAGTGGTTAAGAATGTATTCTTTGGCGTCGGCAATGAGTTTCTTACTAGGTTTGGCAATACGCGATGAACTGGATGGGTTCTCGCATTTTTCATTCCACCGCTGATGCACATCCCGTGCCTGTTTGCACATAGCAGTCGTGCTATTGTTATCGAGATACACAACTTTCGGTTTACCACTCATACTAGGTTTATATATAATGAGTTAGAGTTTGTTAAATTTAAATTACCTATCCATTTCCATCACCCAAAATGCCCTCGATTTAACCTCAGGATAAGGACTTTCCATTAATAACGTTATTCTAGCCAAGCATTTTGCACTACCAGTGATATAATGCTCCATCAAAAGTTCATCAATTTCATTGGGATCGGTAATTTTCCCCGTTAATAGGTGGGTTATCTTCACATGAACCCAATTATTGACATTGCGTGAGTTATTTGGTAATGTTGGGTATATGTATCGAGCCAATTTATCAAACCACGTATTTTTTAGATCTTTGGATATCATAAGGCGATTATAGTTGGCACGGTTAGGTTCGGTGTGAAACTTGCGAACAAGTTCGTCATCGTCTAAAGACGAACCCACTTCGGCATATTTGGTAGATGCTTTATTTCCCATATGTATATTATTAGATACAAAAAATTCACACCCGTTTTCATGTGCCACTGTACAGTTGCACAACGTCATACAGGAAGTGAGTGAAACCCAGCAACCCGCCGAAGTGGGGGTGCTGCTGATTATTCATGCGATGAACAAAGAATGTATAATATCATCGCTAAACTTGGATTACCGTGTGTATTCATAAGATACAATCCCGATAGTCCAGAAAGTAATAAAGATGTTCTCGTTGATAATATTCAAAACTATCTAGACTTGGATATAGAACAAGATGATCCTTGGGATAGTTTTGGGTTTAAAGTAGAATACATGTTTTATTGATTAATTTAGTTTTTTCATATTAAAAAGATGAAACTAGATTATCATAATACAACCATGGCTCCAACCATTTTATGCGTAGATGGCAATATTGCGGCCGGAAAATCAACTGTGGCCACTGAACTTGGTACGCGACTTAATGCCCCCGTTCTACTCGAGCCTACCGATCAATGGACATTATTTAAACAATTTTACGATTTCAAGACGAACCCCGACACTACACACCCACCATATGTATGTTATTCATTTGAGGTGGAAGTTCAATTGTCTCGTCTTAACCAGATGTATCGAGATGTGCCATCTGACGCAGAAATCGTTATCGTCGAACGCGACCCATTCTGGCAAACAGAAGTGTTTCCCGTGCTTGGACATCGTGATGGTGCCCTTAATGACAAACAGATCGAAAATCTTCTTACAACGGCACGTGTGTTTCGGTATGATTGTCATACTCGGTATGAGTGGGTTAACGTGTATTTAGATTGTCCAGTGCCAGTATGTGTCGCCCGTATTCAAGAAAGAGATCGTGACGGAGAACAAAAAATTAGTCCCGAATATCTTACATCACTCGAAACTATATATAAGGAAAATTCAATCTTCTCTTCGGCCACGGTTATTGCTAATGGCGATGCCACGCCTGATCAAACCGTTGAACGTGTCCTTGCTCATTTGAATAAGGGGTAAATCTGGATACATCATTGCAGTTCCGTAATAAATTACACCGCCAATGATGGCATAACGACCAACTTGGCTAATAATCGCAGGAACAATATTAATAGCACATACTCCAGTCATTACATAATTGCAACTTTTTTGCCATTGTAAATCGGCTTCAATCCGCCGAAGTCTTTCTTCTAATTCTGGAACTTGTTCTTGGGTAGATGCTCCCGTATCAGACGGCGCTGGTGGTGATTGTGGTGGAACCGATCCCTGCATTTGTTCGAGTTGTTGATCGGCAAAACCCATTAATTTACGGAGTGATGTAATTAAATCGCTCATGATTATGTATTATATTAATACATTTCATTTTTTCCCACGTGAATGGTCAACATACAGATCAAGGAGATCCATAATATCGTAATAAATGTCAATACGTTCAGTCTCATCACATTCAAGCAGAACCGATCGCACTAGGTTAATCAGATATTTGATATCCTTGGCCTCATCACGGTCGTCGGCCTTAATATCTCCGTCGAAATCGGCTTGGAAAAACCACGTCCAGTCATAACCACTCGGTTCTTCATCATCTTTACTCTTAAACTGCGGAATGTTGTTCAATTGAACATTGTATTTAAACAACGATTTACCAACTAATTCGATCACGCGTTGAGGTATGCCATCAATAGCAAGATACACACGTCCCTTATATTGTTTTACCTTAGCATCATCACCTCGCTTAATTTCCAGTTTGCACATAAGATTAGTTAACTTGTCATTAAATTCGGTGTAAGACATTTTACCACAATATTATATTAATTGTAATTAGTTTCTTTAATTGATTGAAGTATATTTTTAACTAGACGAATATATATAATTGAATATAATTATGCCTAGGGGAGGAACTGTAAAGGTTATCACGAAACAAGATGATAACCAAGAACTTATGAATATGTTTAATCAAATGTTGGACCCCAATCAGGCCGATGTGAAAATTGTATATCCTAAATATGTGTCATTGAAGAAAGAATTTAATGTTTGGATTAGACTTCTTCAGTCATTTACAATCGGTCCGTTAATTCAATCGTTTAACTACGAAATGACCGACTTTATCGAAGCCACCCAACGATTGGACGACTTTGTAAAGGCACATGATTACACCGAGGCAACTATTGTTGCAAATTGGGCAACGTTTAAGAATGATCCGATTATTACCGAACTTGTTTTACAAACATGTGCTAATTTGGGACGATACAAGAATGCTATTATTAATGCGGATGCACTTAAGGGTGATTGGATTGGAGACCTTACACTTGGCACTCGTATTTTCTCATTCAGTGATCTTGATATTGGTCTAATGTGGGCATCTCCCGAGATGCAAGAAGAGCATCCTCAGAAATATCTTCTTATGACACTACATATGTTATACAAACACTCTCGGAATATCTATGAATTGACAACATCTCCTGATGTGGATATTCGTCGTTTTTCCGAGGTTATTGTGGCCGCTTTAGTGAAACTCAAAAAGACACCTGGGTTAGAACGCTGTAGTAATGCGTTTAAACTTATTGAGCGATCAGTTGATCGACTAGAGGATAATTTTAAAACATACTACCGCGATATGCTTCAAACTAACAACCCTAACATCATTTTCGAGTCATTTATTACTGATATCGCTACCGATGATCAGATTGATACGAAGACAGCGTTTGAGTTTAAGCGGTTAATCCGTGTGCTTAATTCAAGGATGAACCAAGCGCGTAGTTCGGGTAATCCTGAGGTTTCCCGTCTATTTAGTATGGTTGAAGATAAGTTGCATTTGTTTGATGACATCTTTGCAGGCGGTGGCGACACTTCCGCCGAGAGTGGTGGAGGAAGTGGATCTGCAACGCCACCTCCACCCAAAGTGGAGGCATCTCCCGTAACAACGAAAAAGAAGCGTAAGCGTCGGCGTAAAAAGCCAACACCGACCCCCGAATAAATCGTTATAAAAAATAAAAATGTCATATTATAGAAACCATGGACTGGGTAATTATTGTTATTGTGGTTCTTGTCATAGCATATGTCTTACTTGCCCGTCGTAGTCGTGATTGGGTTGGAAGCGATATAATCATTGTTGCGGCAGGCGCAGCAGCGATTGCTGGAGTTCTAGGTGGATGGAATACTGGTACAACAAGTTGGTTAGAGAGCAAATTGGATGAAGGTGCAGAAGACGGCAGTCCTGTCGACGAGGAAGAAACCGATCCCGATGCCGCATACAATGCAGACGTTGCAGTTGCTCGGCAAAACGACCCTTACTGGGACGAGGTAGCGGATGCTCTACAACATTCCGCAGAACTTGATCCCTACAAAAACCAATTTGCTTATGTTCCTGGCTACAAGGATGCTTACATATACAGTAAAGACGGTGGTCCCACATACGCCGATCTTCACCGTGGACCTACGGCACAGGCCTTGTATCAGTGGGGGACCGATACTCCCGACCACACAACCGATAAATGGACAGAGTTGGCGCGCGATCCCCAGCAAATTTGGGCCGACGGCGGTGAACGCTACCATAACATGATTAATGACGGCCAAGGATCTCCTGAGAGCAACTTAACTGCCCACCACGCCGCATACCGTGGTGAACTATCTCGACAGAACATTGAACGTTCGGTTAATACAACCGCTGGAACTCTTAGGAAATATTTAGGCGATGAACTCAATTACCATGAAGGTCGCCAATGGATGGACGATTATTCGGATCAACTTATGCGGGGTAATCCTCTATAAAAAACAACATATTGTATCATAATCAATTATACATCTTTTTTGCGATGTTTGATGACACATCGCGTGGGATCTTCGAGCATAACAAGTAATTTTTCGGCGGTATCACCAAACTTCCGTGTTTTGCAGAATGTGTAAAATGTTCGCATTTTTTGGGCTTGTGTAATTGTATCTTGAATGATATCTGGATTTAGCATACCAGCCCCTATCACCATCAATGTAGTCTCACACAAACGAGCACGTTGAATACACTCTAAACATAGTGTAAGTTTGGCGATAAGTTGATCAATTCGTTTCTCGGCAGATATTATATCATCTACCATTTTGAAGTCGGTATTGGGATAATATTATTCATTTTTTCTGTTAGATAAATAATGTTTGCTCTATTATAAGCATGGACATCCAATCATTATACGAAAGTCGAGACTCGAAACTTGTTGTAGTGCGGGCCATTCGTTCCATCATAGGTCGTGAATTATCAGCAGATGAAGTGTCCTATATGGTGCAATATATGGCATCTCAATCCGATGCCTTTTTCAATCGTCGTAGTTTAACCGATGTGCAAGTTATTACGGCTAAACAGTTGGCATCTGTATTTACAGACGAAGAACAGCGTCAACGCCACTTTAACCAACACGACGACGATTTTGATAGCGACGAAGAACCTGCAGAAGACGTAATTCGTGATATTCAAAACCGCGAAATGCGTGAGCAAGATCATGTGGAAGACGATGCCGAGACATCTGTGGATGTGCAAAGTGTTCTAGGAATGAACAATGCATATGATGTTGCACGTATTATGAACCCCTGTGCACTCGTGGTGGAATACAACACACTTTGGGTTAATACCCGCAACCGTGGTATTTCAGGTGATGACAGTGTTACCGCACGTAAGAATATCCGTTTCGAATTCTCAGATAGTGTATATGTTCGCCAAGGAACGGTTAATGGAACAAATGCCATTAAAGATATTGTGTCTATGGAAATTGGCACAATTTTCATCCCCGATGTGTTTGCCTCACATTTTACTGCTTATCACCAAGTAGGTCTCCTTATCCAAGAATTCCGCGAACAGGCGGGTGTTGTGAATGACCGAGTTCGTGTTCATATTATGTTTAATGCCGAAGAAGTATCTGGTTCTGGTAAACTCAAACTTACGCCGATTTTCGAGGACTGTACTACTCTTAAGTTTGATAAGCCTCTTACAACACTAACATCACTATCATTTGCGTTTTCATCTCCCTTTGAGCCAGTAACATTTGGTCGTGATCGCGACACCATTTCAGCGGTCTCTAATGCAGCCCAAGCCATTATTACTGTGCCTAATACACATGGTCTATCTGTCAACAGTATCGTATACATTAGTTCCGTTGTAAGTGATAGTACTGCCGATGCCACTATCATGAATAACTTGAACAATGTTGATGGTGTTCGCGTTGTAGCACTTCCGTCGACAACTACGATTACTGTAGCCGTTGACACATCTGCGGTAGCAGGAACTCTAACGTATGTCGGTGCTGAAATTGTGTATGGTGAAATGTGTTTCATAATTCCCATTAAGTTTAAGTATCTCAAAGAAAAGGATCGTAAATACAATTATTCAACTTCGTATCAAGCGTAGATCAATATTTGCATTATACAAAAAATAATAATTGTGTATATGTATTTTTTGTATAATGCAAATATTGATCTACTCCTTAACCACAGTCTTGCGACGGCGGGGCTTATCGCCAGAGGAGGTAGCCTTACGCGACTTGCGAACCTTCTTCGGCTCAGTGGCAGGCTCCTCGGTAGGGGCGGCCGTAGCACGACGTCCACGCGACTTCTTAGCGGGCTTAACTGGCTCAGGCTCGGGGACAGGCTCAGGCTCGACAGGGGCAGGTGCGGCCTTGGTTCGCGGGGAGCGAGCGGGCTTGACCACCTGAGGGGCGGCGGTGCCACGAGACTGCACAAACTGCTGCTTAGCCTCGGCCGTGTCGAGGGCGGCAAACTCGGCGTAAGTCTCCATACGCTGGCTCAGCGTCTCGAGGTAGTCGTTGGGGTTAACACCGCCCTCAAGGAGCATGATGCGGAGGGCACTGTAAACATGCACATCCTTGACAATACGTCCGCTGGTAAGCACCATAAGTTCACGGAGAATGTTAGTGAGACGCATGGTCAGGAACTCGTAAGCAATATCGTTGAGGAACTGCTTAAAATCGCTACGCAGGCCGATACGACGGTCAGACGAGTTGGTGCTGTGAACCAGAACGCCAATGTAGTGAAGGAAGTTAGGACCAGACGCGGTCGGCGTGTCATCCGTGTCATCGGCGTCATCCTCCTCGGTAGCAGGAGCATCAATCGACGCACGGGCGTTGGCAAGAACAACACTGTTGAAAATCAGAGCAAATAGCGGAGTGTTCTCAATGTCAGTCAGAGCAAACTTCATGTTGATATGAACCGCCTTCGGGGCAAGCTGATGCATCTGCTCAATACCATGGGCACCGAGAGACTTAAGTAGATCGTCCAGAACCGCCGTTAGAAGAACCGTAACGGGACGGGAAATGCGGTAGGCACCGAAGTTTAGAGCCTTAATAAACTGCGTGGTCTCATCAAGACCACCCCACGTGTCAAGCGGGTTAATACGCTCCTTGGTGAAGCCTCCGTTCTTGGCCATGCGGTCGTGATCGGCCTGCACAGTGGCGGCGTAGTTAGCAACGAACTGCTGAAGAGCAGCCGTCTGATCAGAATCAAGAGCATTAAAATCAAACTTGTCGCCCTTGACAAGGTCAAGGAGAGGTGCAGTGACCCCGTTAATACCATATCCAGCAAAGATCGCACGAGTGCGAGCCTCAGCAATGTGTGCCCCAATCACGTTTTCACGCGAGGTTCGGGAAGCGGTAGCCATTGGTAGATGTTGTGTCTTGTAGTCGTGTGTATGTAATATATCATTTTCAATTTTCTAGATGGAAATAGGGGTAAATGTATTAGAGAAAGGTGGTGTATTACCGTTATCCGCAATATAACACGACCATAAAAAGACACGAGACGATTGCACAAAAAATAACTTCGTTATACTTAATGTTTAGATCTTTGTTAACTTCCGAGATACGTTTTGTGTGCCTACCCATTTACGGAACATTGGACCCGTGAAAGTTCCCTTAAGTAGTTTAATTACATCTAGTCCAATAGTGCCATGGTTTAATTCATCAATACCTTCAGCCGAGGCCTCTGCTGCAACATACTTGGGCACCTTAATTTGCTCATATACCATATCTGGCACATTCTCTTCATTACTGATGTTATCTAAGTCGACAACGTCAACTTCATCATCATAATCACTACCATCATCGTCACCAAGATCAAGATCATCTATATCAATAGTTTGACGAGGTGATGTTTGCTTAACAGATTGGGTATCGCCGAGTTGGTTCTCGGCTTCATCAATAAGATTCATAATATTGTCATCTTCCGCATCAATGGTGTCAATGGCCGAACGACCACTCTTACGCGACGATCGATGACGTCGTTTCTTATCCTTATCCTTACTCTTACCCTTACGAGAAGACCGAGAAGATTTCCTAGGAGACGGCTCATCAAGTCCGAGATCATCGATATCTACCTGTCCAGCTTTTTGGGATGCATCAGGAGTTGTTTGTTCGTCCTTCCACTGAACAGTTTGGTTAGGACGCTGACGCCGACGACGTGCGGTATCATATGATTCGAGTTCTTGAACACTCGGTCCATTAGCGGTAGGAGTGGCGACAGTTGGTTGCTGACCAGTGGGTTTTTCATCCACTGCTGTATTTGGTTTAGCATTTGGTTTTGGAGGGGGGCGCCCTCCACCCCCTCCCCGTGCAGGTTCATCCTTCCTACGAGTTGCTAAATACGCCACCGCAATAATGAGAGCTATAACAATAACAGCCAAACATATAACAAGTGTTTTATGACTTGATAAGGCTTGCATCATACCTGAACTCTCAACGCTTTTATTTGGCTTTTCAGCATTACCTACCGATGCAGTAGCAGTGGCACCACCACCCCTTGTAGGATTAAATGTGCGAGGTGGTTCTCGCGCTACATTAATATCGGGTTGTGCATACTGAAAATTATTTGAGTCGCCCATCTTATAGTTTGATTTCGGCATTTCTTTAATTGGTTTGCATATATTGGAGAATACTTTCGATTTCTATATATATCATGGATACCGATCCCATTACACGTGCCATAACGCAAGTCATAAATGCCATTATTGATTTATTACCACGGTTCCAGCAGTCATATGATGAACCCGATCGTATTCGCACACTCGAAGAAGGTATACCATCATTAGAACGTATTCGTGATGATTTAAATAAACGTGGATCCTTGGATAAAGTGGATCAAGACCAAAAACTTCGCGTTGTGTTTCAAATTGCTCAACTTATTACGGATCTACATAGTCGTCTTGACGATATTTCCAACACACTTGATTTTGCATCAGATGATGTTAATGCTGTTATGAGTGATACGTTTGTTCGCGAAACCGAAAAAATGGTCACTGCCGTTATCGCCCAGACCGCACTTGCACGTAAACCAAGTGCACTAGACATCATTTTACCACAGTTGGTCGAAGCGACACAGTTAAAGAAAGATCAATTTGAAGAAACTCATACACTATATGGTAAATATGCGATCCCAGAACTTCTTGTAGCCCTACTTCAACCCCACTCAGACGAACCTGAGGCCCAAGCCATTATAGCCAATGAACTCAATTCCTCCGCATTAATTGAAGATGCATTTGCTCTCCCAACTGATCTCATTGAAACCAATCTTCTGCAAATGTATGGATATCATCCAACTCCCAATACAAAATGGGATAAATTAGAAGCCCATATCAAACAGGCTGGTGCGCGAGGAACGTCTCTTGTCCCACTACTTAATCAATTATCACAAACTGCACCAGTTATACTCCTAACTTGGAACACAAACTACATATATGATTTCGATAAATTACGGGATCTTCCAGATCGGAAATTAGGGGTATCAATGGATATAATCGATAAAACCGACAGTATTCACTTAACGTCTCCATCAAAGGCCAAAGCCCAGTTGTATATAGGTGGCAAGGCGTCCGATCTTACCAAAGCGAGAAAAATGTATTCCCGTGTAGCATCGCCAGCCAGAGTATTTGCATTTGAGACATATGACGGTAAAATGTGGCAATCTATAAATTTGAACCCCCAAGTTGTGGTTGGACCAAATCCTCGAGTTGCCGCACTTAATAAAGCGGTCGAAGAAAGTATTCTTTCATTCCATCAACCACCTGTGGAGATTACATGGATTGAAACACCTCCTCGATTGGCTGAAATTCGACTTGAGGTGACCCGACAAATAATGGAGCGGTATAAGAAACTTGGTAGCAAATCAGTGCGATCAGTAGGGGAGTTTTTGGGAGATCCACTTATTGACATTTATATTGCGTCTATGATGCAACAATTCAATCGACTTAGCAAGAATTTGAACCCACTTGTTGTGCGAGAGTCTCGACTATCCTACTTGGCTGACGTAAATACATCGTCTAAGCAATTTAGACGCGAAGTAGGAGAACAATGGAAAGCATCCCAATCGCCCGACGATGTTGAAAAAATTGTTAAGGCTTCCCTAGATACGGCTCTCAAAGAACAATCTAATATGTATCGGGCTATTGACGAAAAGCAGTCTCTATTCACTGTTTACAAAAACCGCGATTGAAAATCTTAAATATTTTAGTATATAAAATTGAATTGCATAATGTTGATACACCATGTCTTTGCCCAAATGGATGAGTAACAATGATCGACGAATATTTGACAATTGGAAAGATATACTTGAAAATTGTCAGCATACTCGTGTTGTAATGATACAAACCATTACTGATTGGCTGCAAGACAAAATCCCCGATTTTTCGACCCAAACAAACCGTAACGAATATGTGGATTTACCGCAATCTGTTTTAGTTACATTTCGTCAACATATGACTCAATTATTTGCAGAAGTTCAAAATTTGCAAATATGTGTCGAAAACTGTCCGCTGGATATGAGTTATCTTGTAGAAATGGCCGATGAGATATATTCATACTTTAATAAAGTAGATGATCATCTGGAAGATTATATTATAACTTTACAAGATCATGTATCTGCTTTAGCCAAGGACGTTAGTCCCGAATTTGAAGAGATTACTGCCGAGTTGTCGAATTTAATGGCTAAACTTCAAACAGCAAAAAATAAGACATTTGATTTTACAATCAAATATACGAACGATGATCTTCTGTCCAAATATATGGAGGGTTTGCCATTGGCTCTAATCTTTACTGAATAGAGCCTTGCGAAACTCAATCATATCTTCATCGGGGACGCGTTTATGTTCAAATGCACTTTGTGGAACACCTCGCAACCGTGAATAAATATAGTATAACGTATAATTACCACATTCACTTGATGTGGAAGTTTGATGAACAATACGCGATGCAATAACAATATCGCATTTTTTGCCTATATTTGCATTATTGATCTCATGTTGCGTTTCAACTAACCATGCATGAATTTCTGGGTATGGGAGAACACCGCTTGAGTTAAAGTATTCAAGTGTAAAGGAAGGACCTCGAAAATCGCAAAATATACCAAACCAATGGATACCACCACCACTACGAACGTCTGTATTTACCGCACAACCCATAGTATCGTATCCTTCTTGTATTAACTTCACCATATCCAATTTACCCAATTCCGTAGCAGGTGGTTCTTGAAAATCAATCATTTGGAACGGAACGTGGAAAAACTTGGGGTTCTGGGCTTTCCATTGGGCTAAAGATTGATCTATGTTATGGTTATTTAACCATGTTGTTGTATTATGTGGGCCAATAGGCTTAAAATGTTTCGATAAAACGTCATTTGAATCCGATCCAAGAGTATTCTTAACAACGCATTTTTCGGTCTCACATCCCGTTTTAGCCTTAGCATGTTCGATGACGGCTTCGGGGGATAATCCTTCGGCCTCCGTATGTTCGGCAATTTGCTTAATAACGGGAGGAGGAGAACACGCCCCTTCTGACTGTCCCGTTATATCCAATGCACATTCACGGCCAATTTCTTTATCAAAAAGAGCCATAGGATTTATTCCTAGACGGGTTATATAATATACAATATAATATCACAAGACTAACTTTAAATTCCTAATTCATCTAGATCAATGGGTGCACGGGCACGTGCCACAGTAGCATATGACTTTGTTTTAGGCTTAGGTGGTTGGTCATCTTCATCATCTTCATCACTTTGACTATAATTACTGTATTCCGATTCGGATCCCGACCCAGATTTTGAACTATCGGAGGGTTCGTCAATCTCTTCATCCGAACTATCGCTTTCTGTGTCTTCTTCCGATTCGAACTCACTACTATAATCAGATTCGTCTTTTTGTGGTTGTTCTTGCACCACACTAGATATATCTCCACTATCTACATATTCTTGAACTCCTAATACAACATCATCAATCCAAGGTGGCGATGGCTTGTATCGATCAGAAAACTTATTATTACCATGAAGTGCTCCCCATAGAACACCAATATAGGCATACCAATTAGTTGGGGCATCTGGTTTTTGTTCTTGAAGTGCTTTAAAAACGGTCTTAAGTTTACACTTACGCATAGTCATAAACCACCGAGAAAGTGCAACTACGGCTAAAGGAGACGCAATTGAAATTTCGGCTAAATCTTCACATTCTAACATTTGATAATATTCATCTTCATTTTCTGGGGCAACGACTACTTGAACAGTATCGTGCGTTTTCGAAAACTTATTACTTGCCCCCATTCGGGTATAATATATAATTCCGCATGCAAATGCTGAAGCAATACTGAATACATTATTTGAATGGGTGTATAATGAACTAGATACAGTAGCCACAAGTGATTTTTTGGGAATGGGATATGTCAATCCACACATAACACCGCGGAAGATTGGATCCCATCCACTTAATTTGGTCCCTTTGTATTTCTGAGCATATAAACGCCCATCATCAGTATAGTTAGGATCTGTCATTGTTACTAGAGCACTTTCGGTGCCAGTATTGCTATAATGCGATTGCATAAGGGTAGCGTATTTTTTGGGTCGAGGTGTTTCAAAACCCTGCTGACCCCATCCAACACCTTTCATAATTCGCCACATAACGCTCATATGTATCTCAGGCTCACGAGCAGTGTCATTTACCCAATCCGAACCAGCAATAGCACCTCGAACTACACCTCGAATTATGTCATCCATAGTTATTTAAACTAAATTGAAATGTCTCCAATATATATATACTATGCTCGGTAGGTTGACACAAATTGCGGGAGGTATTCCTAGTGGTGAAACAACCGTAGTGGGTTCAGGAGATCAAATACGTGCTATAGGCGGAGCAGTGCAATACGAACAACGGGAATACGAAATGCGTAGGGAATTAGGAGAAGATCCACCCAAACCCGATCTTGTCGAAGTCGCCAAACAAGAATATCTCGATGTGCTTAACTCATTAGCATCTACTCTTGGATACGATGGAGTGATTGAACTTACAGAAGAGGGGGCACGTGAATTTATAGTCCAAAAAATGTCATCTGACGAATATGCAAATACGCGAGTTCCAACCCCACCCTCTGTTGAGCGTCCCGCCGATGCAGACCCAGCCCAATTAGAAGAATATTATATCACAATTGCTTCTTACTTAGATCAAATGATACAAACACTTATTAATGATGTCTAATTTGTAGCAACCGGAAGTAGTTCCGCCCGTTCCCAAAGTTGGACGATTAGATCTGAGTGCTCAAGTTGACTAATAAGCATAAGCAGTAATTTTTTGGCTTCTTCATTAGGGTAATATTTGGGGTATCCATAATCAATAAAAATCCGAATAAGTTCAATATTACGCGATTGGAGCACGGCAATGAATTCATTATATGTAGCACGATATTTAAACAACCGATGAATTTCAATATATTGGGTGCAATCACACCGAGCAATCATAGTGGCCAACCGTTGCTTGGCGTCGGCACGTGAAATTTTCAGATGCCTCACACATTCGTTAATGTATGCCTCGTATGGTTTGCGGTGTTTTCCCGCAAACTTACGAACATCGGGTAGAATATCCTCAAGCCCTCGCGCACGGAATACTGTGCTACAGAACGACATCCCGATGTGCTTGTATTATACTTGGAGATATTTTTAATTGATAATTAACTGAATTTGTCAAAAAATACGTTATGTATTAATATAATTTTATTCAATTTTTCCAAACAAAAAATGGTGCGGATTGATCGAAAATCTGCTGAGCAATGAATACTCAAATCTCCAACCTACCACAGTTGCACCTGTTTTTGTTTATAATTAGAGGTTACCTGACAGCATTACACGGAACGGCGGTTAGGAGGATCGCAATCTTCAAAACCAGTGTTCATGTGTAACTTCATTGTGATGTCGTAGTAATTGGGGATATGGTTTTCAATTTTTTACATAGTGCTTAAATATGGATTTACATACCTGAACCTGGAAAGCTTTCTTGGTTAGCCGCAAACCAAGACTCTAACATCTCGTCATCTTGTCCAGCCCTACCACTTGCTTTCATTGCATTGAATGCGCCACCTATATCACCCTTGGCATGTTCTACAATACGTTCGCGTTTACCACCTTTACCACCTGGACGGGCTCCTCCACCCTGACGGGCTTCCAATTCCTGTCGGCGAGACTTCTTGGGACGTGCTCGGGCCTTGGGCTCACGAACAGGTCGCGGTGCATCGCCGCCACCACCGTCGCCACCTTTGGGTTCAACAAAGGCTTCTGAAACATCATTACCCCGATCACCTCGTAAACGGTTCATTTCTTTCATCCGATTCTGCATGCTCGATGGTTGAACGGTATCGCCATCACTTTCATCATAATATCCTTCATCACCATGAGCCATCTCCTGTTGCATATAATTGCTAACATCATCCATTTGGGATACTTGTTGACGACGTTGACGTGAGTTGGCATCGTCAATTACTTCATCGATAACAGACATGATATTCTCAACACCCTGAACAATTTGCCCATCATATCGCATAGAGGGATATTTAGCAGTTTTCTTCGGTTTGCTAATAATTTTGAGTGCAAATTTACACCCTGTCGAATGAAGCATACCCATAGCCGAATCAATGTATTTTAATAGCCGACGGTTGGCCGTCGAATTAACTTTCTTTAGATCGATACTTAAAGTCCGCATTAGTATATCCTTATATAACTGTTATAAAACATTGTCTAGTTTATTTTATTCCATAAATCCCGTGTTTTGCAATCTGCAAAATTTGAATTGTAATTAAATATATACAACTATATAACAGATGACCAAACTAACGGGAGTTAGTGTCAAGAAAATACCAGCACCAGCCGTCGATAAGCAGTTTGCCAAATTGATCGATGAGTTGCCTCATTTAGAACGACATGCCATATCCCTGACCGTTTTGGGCACATCCGCCTACGCAAATGCTATTGTTAGAACTGCACGCAGTGAATTGGCTATATGGGTTATGGACACGGATATTAGCAATGTATCAGGAACTGACACTAAGGTAGTTTCTGACTTTGTTATTACTCGACTAAACCTCATCCCAATTATGCAAAAGGTGGCAGAGGATCCATCTTTCCGTGCGACTATAGACTTTGAAAACCAAACTGACGAAATTGTGGTTATTCACTCGCGTGATATTTTATTCGAAGTGGGTGGCAAACCCATTGATTATCATAATGTTTGCGATGGCACATATCCCATTGTAGCCATTCAGCCTAACCGCACAATCCGTATTGATAATATTCAAGCCCGTAAGGGATATGGATATGAAAACGCCGCCTTTCAACCAATTGGAGCCACAGAGTCAAGTCCCGAGGAACGTGATGTTAAATATGCATACACTTTCCGCACATTCGGAACTATCAAACCAGATGAATTCTTACCTATTGTGTTTCAAAACATCATAGATCGACTAGCCTCTATTCTAGAAGTTCTCGAAACTGTTAAGGATGTTGATATCACAACTGAGAGTGTAAGTTTCACTTTCACTTCTGAGATTAATGTGATCGAAATTTCTAACGAAACCCATACTATTGGCCATCTGCTAATGCGAGCCATCTACGATGTCGACCCGAGTGTGTCCAATGACAGTTATAAAGTCCCCCATCCGACATCTCGTCGCACCACCATTCGGTTCAAGGGCACTCCTGAATTGGCACGTCAAGGATGTCGTCATGCCATAGGGGTGTATCGGGATTTCATGAAAGTCGTCAAAAAATAGATCTAGGTTATCGTATTTATCCTATTCATCCTCAAATGACTCAACATTAATTCGCATTTTGATTTCGAATGCTGGATCCATGCTAATGGTGGCAATCAAATCACGTTCAGAATCGACGAATAGGCGAACATTATCACTAACTTGAGTATTTGCAAGAGGTCGCAATTGAACAAGTTGCACAGTTGTGCCAACAATAGTTCCATCATCTCCATTAAATTGAAGATCAATCTTTTTTGGATTATTAAACACATCTTCACTGACAATCGTGTTTAACGTTTTGTTATACTTAAACTTGAGTGGTCCATTCCATGCCATTTCAATCATAACAACAGGCGACACCCCACTGATGTCGGTAATATATTTCTTAAGTGTCTTACTAGGCAACTGGAACGAAACTGGATATGTTTTTTCGTTCCATTCATAAATCTCATCCGATCGATCGGTATTATTAACATTGATATCACTTGGCGAACTAATTTCAAGTTCTGGGTTGTGTAAGACAACATGAAGTTTACCAATTTCAGATTCACCAGCACGGCGAGAAAACACGATGTTGTCGATGTGCTTCGGGTCAATCCGTGCAATCTGAGTGGCAATCAGATCGTATGGAACAACCATACATACCGTTTTACTAGAATAATAACCATGGGTATGGGCACCTGAAATGGTAGTGTAAATAATTACTCGCTCATCGTGCGACTTGGCTGTTAGATAAACATAGCGATTCTTAAATTCAAACAAAATTTCACGAACCTTGTAAGCATTAAGCAACTTGAAAAGTTTTGTTAGAATGGAAGGATTACAACATTTAAGTTCAATAATGTTATTCGGATCATTAGGTTCGGTGAGAATACCCACACGAGGGATATTGTTCGCTTTAGCACTACTAGGGGGACGCCCTGGACCACGTTTCTTAGTGGCTTGACTCATCGAACGAGTGTAGGTATTTATTATATATTTTATCATTTGCCTTTAGATGTAATTTACAAAAATTGAAATTAAATAATTACATTACACACATCATGGCACTATGGACAGAAGCAGGTTTATTTAGTAAATCAATCATGGCACTTGGTGCATTCTCAGTAGGCAATGGCGTAATACACGGTATTCGTGCACGATCCCTCAAACACGGTATTAAAACCGCGGGTGCAACATTTGCAATGGTAAGTGTCTCCGTTCCAATTGGGGCTGCTATTCCCGCTTTAGCATCCGCTATAGCATTAAGGGGCAGACTTGATTGCAATATCGAACTTAATGGTCGTCGTTTCGAATACAATGGCGATTTGGCTAATAAAGAAGATTAGATCCGATTATATCACATATATCACATATATTTTTTGTATTGAAAGTTGAAATGCTATATTGTATGACCAACCATGTGTGGAATTCGCGTTATCGTTTCTCGACACAAGCCCCATACCGTAGATCTTGATAAACATGATCTAAGTCATCGTGGTCCCGATATGCGTCGGTGCGATACATTTAAATTTGGCATTTACCATGTCTCCATTGTATTCTATCGACTTGCCATTATTGGCGTCCACAATGGAGACCAGCCGTTTCACCACGATGACATTCACGTCGCCTGTAATGGCGAAATTTACAATTACCGCGAACTCATTAAGGAGCACAATCTTGATCCCAAGACCGATAGCGATTGTGAAGTTATTATACTACTATATAAGAAATTTCGCGATATTGAACTTGTTACTCGACTGCTAAGTGGGGTATTTGCATTTGTTCTCGTAGATGAGACACGTGGGTTCATATTTGGTGTTACTGATTATATGGGGGTTCGTCCACTATATTATAACTATAATACCGATAATGGGTCGATGGAAATGGCTAGTGAACAACGTGGTATTAACCGAGATCTCGAACCTATATTACTTAAGCCTGGTATGCTTGTCGATCAAAAAGGCATTGAAAGTCAATGGATGACCGATTGGTCTCTGCCGTATGATAAGGCACTTATATTAGCCCAAGATGAGATGCCAGAAGAACAAGTTCCGACTGAAATTAGGTATCTGCTTCGTGCAGAAATTGCTCAACAATTGCATGCTGATGTTCCAATTGGTTTCTTAGTATCGGGAGGTGTTGACTCAAGTGCCGTCTTTTCCATTGCAGTGGATATTATGTCAAAAGAGGGTAATCTCCCCGAAAGTCTCGATGCCTTTACATTTTATTTTGAAGACACCGATGCCCCCGATGTTGATCAGGCTCGAATTGTCGTAGCATATATTCGCAAAAAATATGGGGTCAGGGTGCGTCATCACCTCGTATCGGCCACTATTGAGGAAGGTATTCGGCAGGTTTCAGAAACAGTCCGATCATGTTCCACGTTTGACACCACAACTATTCGTGCGGCAACACCGATGAGAATGTTGGCGTATTATATCCGAGAACGCACTAATGTTCGAGTTGTCTTCTCTGGTGAAGGTGCAGATGAAGCATTCGGTGGATATGTTTACTTTAAGAATGCTCCGAGCGATCGTGAATATTATGATGAGATTAATAGTCGATTGAATGAGTTATATCTGTTTGACATTATGAGGGCTGACCGTGCTACATCGGCTCATTCACTCGAACTACGGGTGCCCCTACTCGGTCGAGGTATTATTGATTTTGCTCGTCGATCCGTGGCGGTTTATCGCAATACTGATATCGAGAAATATCTATTCCGTAAGGCAGTAGAAAATTATCTCCCTAAAGAAATCACCTGGCGAACCAAAGACGCGTTTAGTGATGCTGTTGGAACTCAATGGGTTGACAAACTAAAGGAACATGCCGAAACACTTGCATATCCTAGTATTCAATTTCGGACTCGTGAGGAATCATGGTATATCATGTTATACTACATGTATTACCGTTATAATGCACGACCAAATAAATATTGGCGTCCCAAGTGGACCGATATTACTGATCCTAGTGCACGGCAATTGCCTGAATGGCAGACGTGATTAAATTAAAAAATAATAATTAATCATATGCCAAAATTATTTTTGGTCGTCATTATTATCGTCTTCATTATCGCTATCATTATCATATTCGGGGACATAATCAGTATATCCACATATAAATCGTGTTGGAGGAGTTGAAGGAGGTGTTGGAGTTTCTACTTTCACTTCATCGGTAGGAGTGGGTGGTTTGTCGTCCATGGTGTAATATATAATACCAATTCATTTTTTACAGAGGTCGATAAGTGCGGTAATCAATACCCCATTCCTTCGCAGGAGGGAAGGTCTTAGGCACGTCGGACAGATTACGCGACCATGCTGGGTTGTGTTGGACACCAGTCAGATTACGTCGCTCAAGGGCATTCCACGTGGGGGTCTGCACACGGACAAACTCCTGAACATAGTAGGGCTGATCGTCGGGAACGTGATACTTCGTTCCAAGAACCTCCCGAACGGACCCGTCCTTATTCCGCACAACATTAGCCGATCCCTCTACAACATAACTTTCTCCCTTGCGCCGTTCCATCATAAGAATGACAACAATGACAATAATTGCCACTACAATTACGGCAACGCCGACTTCCATCAAAGTTTCACCCATGTTATTGTTATAATAAGCATCGCAAAAAATACTATTAAAATAACTTTTTTATCGTAGTATTATATACTGACAAAACATGTCTGCCGCTGGTATCTTTACGCTTATTACCAATGATGGTAAGCAAGATCGCATGCTAATGGCCACGGACTTGCTTCGCAAGCGTCTGCAGGCGATTACAGATATGCGTAAGGCGAAGGGACAGTCTCCCACGCCAACGCTCGTTGATATCGAAAAGACGCATATCCTATTCATGAATGCTCACTTCAAGCCATTTGTTGCTATTGGCTACGAGTATAACAAGGTGCTTCCCGAGGCGGGCACTACCACCCTGGGCAACATTGTCCACTTTAGCATCCCTCAGTTTGGTGACTTCTTCCACGATATGGTTCTCCATATCAAACTGAGCGATCCGACACCTACTGGTGGAACCACCCCCACCTACCGCTGGTGTCAATACCCTGGAGAGCGTCTTATGCGTAAGGTGGCTTTCTCGGTCAACGGCAATCCTCTCGATGAGTATCATGCCGACGACTATGCTTTCTACCGTAAGATGCAAGTGCCTTCACACAAGAAAACGGGATACGCTCGTTGCGTTGGTCAGGAAGTTGGCACAACGGCCGAATTCTTCCAAGCCACGGGAGATGCCCCTACTAACTCCCGTATCTGTGGCGTTTACAAGAACGGTTTCCAGACACCTCGCACTGGTTCGTCTCCACATGGTGCTCTTGAGATGTTTATTCCGCTCCTGTTCTGGTTCTGCGGAGATCCCCGTCTGGCTATCCCGTCGGTTGCGATCCCCTTCGGTCAACGTAAGATCGATGTCACTTTTGAAGAACAGAACCGCCTTGTTGGACAGGAAGTCCGAGGCACTGCTGTGGCGGGAACGCTCGGCTCGGTAACCGTCCAGAAGTGTGAACTTTACATCAACAACATCTTCGTCAACCCCGAGGTGCACGACATCTTCATCAGCCGTATTGGTTTCAGTCTCATCCGTGTTCACAAACGCCAGATGACTAACCTTGACACGGCCGATGCTAGTGTTCGTCTTCCGAACCTGAAATACCCTGTCGAGACCATGTTTGTTGGTTTCCGCCCCACGGGTAACGGCACCGTTACCAACACGGATTACGCTGGTTCTGGCACTGGACTTAACCATCTTGATCATTGGCACTATTACTCGCGAGTGACCCGTGCGGCTGTTACTGGTAACCCGCTGAGTGCGTATGTCGACACCCAAGTCGATCCTATCGACACTATGACGGTTAAGGCACACGGTATCAAGATTTACGACGAATTCCCCGCACGTTTCTACAACTCTTATATGCCTCTGAGATATGGAGACAACAGTATTTCCACTCCTGATGACAAGGGTGTCTATATGGTAAGTTTCTGTCTTTACCCTGGAACCTACCAGCCGTCAGGACACATCAATGTGTCTCGGGCACGTGAGTTCTACATTGATTACGTGAGTTCCACACTTACGACGCCGATCTCTGCAGCCAATCCCGCCCAACTTGTTATGAGTGCATCATGTCTGAACTTCATTGTCTACTCTGATGGTTCGGCTGTGCTCCGCTACTCGACATAGGACAACCTTCGACTTAAGATAATTATTTATTTATTTTTTGGATAAACTTAAATCGAACATCAAAAAATTAATTAAATAATAAAGTTTATAACTATTATTTTGATTTTTTATTCATTTAGTCGAGATTTAACTATTTTATGCAATTCTCCATTTCGTATTCCTTGTTTATAAAATGGCACACGGCAATAAAAACATACTAGAAGTGTTCTTCGGCTATATAAACTGCAAATTTGATGATAGTGCCACACACGAGTTTCACAAACAACACACCGTTTCCATAAATGGGAATATCCATCCCACTCGGTAATATATTGTTCTGGATGCGAACAATATTTACAAATGCATTCAAAATCTTTATAGTCCCACCGTTTGTAAATTCTAATTGGGATAGGTATATTCCAATCCATTGATATAATATACTTCATTTTTTCTCTATATCATTAATAAGACCACATATCGTTGCACCTCCTCCCAAATTAAGTGCCATTCCTGGCGACCCAACTAATACGTTTACGTTTAGACCGCCATTTGACCCATATCAATACTCTTATCGGGTCGATAATTGATAATAGCAAAATCATCACGAGTGTATTCAGAAATATCATCACGGACCGTGTTAGGTTTCCACAATAACACGGGAGACGAACGAATAGTTCGCTTCAGCATTTCACCCACTTGTTCAACATGATTTTTGTAAATATGAGGACATCCGATAGAGAACATCAATTCTCCTGCGGTTAATCCAGTGTGGTGAGCAAGAATATGCGTAAATAGTGCTGCAGCCACTACATTCCAGTTCAATGCAAGTGCAACATCGCTGGATCGTTGAAATACAGCACAGTTAAGTTTATTTTCTATAACTGTCCACTGATATAATACATGACATGGTGGTAGTGCAGCGTCGTGTAGAACATCGGGAGGGCACCATCCACTTAACATAATACGCCGAGATGTCGGATCCTCTCGCAATAGTCGAACAACCTCGGCCACTTGGTCAAATCCACCAACTTCTTCGACACCAAATGTCCCACCGAAATGACGCCACTGAAAACCGTATCCAGGACCAATATCTGACGTAGTAGCCACCGTATTACCCGTTCGGGCCAAAGCCTCGGTTGTGCAATTGGCATCCCATACATGAACACCGTGGTCATGTAGATATTGCAGATCGGTTCGGCCAGAAATCATCCACATAAGTTCCCAAAAGATACCGTTAATATATTGCCTACGTAGAGTGCTTGCAGGAAACGTCCCCCCTCGTAAAGATACACTAAACGAAGCGGGTGTTCCTGTATGTGTTCGAAACTCTGTCCGATTGGGAGACAATGGGGTCTTGAGTAATTTTTGACACAGTTCTAAAAACTCGTGATCAAATCCTCGGGTGGAAATTGGTTCATAAATCAATACCCCAACATCTCTTGTTGCGCCATGTGTAAGATAATTACGCGGAGAGGCTTGGTATTCGTGTTGTATTTTATTAACAATTTTATCCGCAAATACATCACAAATACTGGGTGATTGGTAATCATGAATGAATGTAATGTGAAATTCCGATATCATCCCAGTATCAAGGAAGTTTTCATACACGGATAGACCGCCAATAACGTATAGATGACTAACACCCATATCCACTGCCGACCAAATTGCCTCCCAAATATTAGATACTACAACACATTCTTTAATTGCGGAGCCAGAACTGAGAACAATGTTGATACGGTTCTTCAGCGGTTTTCCAATACTTTCATATGTTTTACGACCCATAACAACAGCAGGGTTCTTACCCATTTGCGTTTGTTCGGCAAAATACTTCATATCCACTGGACACTCCCATGGAATACCACCGTCAGCGGCAAATCCATATTTGTTTGAAGAAGAGTTAGAATACCGACATTGAAAACATGCCATAAATGCCTTAATGATCATACTGCACTACTTGGTGTATATCAAATATTAAATTCAATTGTTTAACATCTCGATAATTAAAAAAATGAAAAATATATAACACATTACACATTACACGATGTATGGCAAACATGTTAACGCTAATGGGGACTTGGAAAAGTCCCTGAGGGAAGCCCGAGCCAAATATTTCGCTGTTCAGATCTTTACACATGGTCCACGGAACCGTCGTCGCAACAACTTTGATGCTGCCACCATTAATGAAATCATGGGTGGTGTGCCATTGTATGTTCATTCGAGTTATATGTCTGCCCCATGGAAGGGTAATAATGTTGCAATCGCTCATGTTCACGATCAACTTGAAGCGTGTCGTGAGGTAGGTGCACGTGGTCTCGTTATTCATCTCCCTAAGGCTAAACCCGAAGTGGTTGCGGAATATCTACCAAGTATCATCACCGACGATATCACTATTCTGCTCGAAATGACGCATGTTCGTCCCGATCCCAATACTACGTATGAAACACCTGCTAAACTCGATCGTCTTACTGAGATGCTTGAAAGTAAAGGTCTCGACAACTGGGGATATTGCATTGATACGGCACATATTTGGGCGGCAGGTATTGACGTATCTACTACGGCTGGAATGCAGGAATGGCTGGACGGAATTAAATATCCTGAACGCATTAAGTTGTTCCATCTGAACGGTAATTCCAATGGACTGGCTAGTTTTAAGGATACGCATATTATTCCATTTGCGGAAGCCGATACGATTTGGCACGGTGTAACTCCTACTCAATCTGGATGCCGAACCCTAGTCCATTATGCCAATGTTCACGATATACCCGTTATTATGGAAATTAACCGTGGAGAACCCAATGACGAAGAAGCCATTCTCAAAAAATTAGCGTATTGGATGCATTGAGCCTACATTCGTATTAACGATCATTACACATCTCATTTTTTCACTCGGTATCTTCGTCCTCCACGACATCTGCATGTAGTGCCCGTTGAGAAGCGTGGGCTCGAGCGGTTGATCCGTTGAATGTAGATGAACGCGGGTTGAAGTGCCTGAATGGGCACCTGTTATTACGGCACATCTTCTGATCCCGACACGGGTGGTTTATGCCTCCATTTTCGTTCACGTGTTGCCATGTGCAGAATGCGTTGCGACATTGTGAACCGTAGCGACAGATTTGCGTCCCAATCTGCGCAGGATCGACAGGTTCGCCAAACAATGAGTGTGGCTGACCACGGTAGATGATGACAAATGTGCCACCCGTCTTGTCCGACCAACCAATGCTACAATCAGCAGAACTGCATCGGACCCATGACAGGATTTGGTTGACTGGGTAGCATCGCACACGGTATCCACACACCGCAATACGGCCTTGCATGATACCATTGATCACATCAATGCATCGGGAAGTTGGCCACCGATTGATGCTTAGTTCGGAGCCAACTCCACACCACACCACAACTTGGGTGCGACCTTGATTGATCAGATGAAATACACTGTGCCAGTTAGGTTTGGCACAGTGCTTGTCGCCAATGCCGACTTCGTGCTGTCCAGCATCAACGATGAACTCCATGGCGGTCTCACGAACTGTTTTGAGATCAGCCCGACGGAGAACTTCCGTGTCAACCAACTGATCACGGTGCTTGTATACAGTAGACATTTTAAATGCAAAACCTCTGTGTAAGGTAATAGGGATATTTTATTTCAATTTTTCCAATATTGACTTTTAGAAAAATATTCCATATATGATATACATAAAATGAACCACGAAAAACACGAAGAAATTTCAACCAAACTCAAATGGATTGCTAAGATTGGTAAAAACCAGAAGATAAATACATCTACTCGTCAGATAGATGACGATACAGCGGGGACAAGTATCGCACGCACGTGGAATCACTGGATTGGATCACAAGGGGTAACACGAGACGAAGCCATTACTTTCATATCAGATACTATTATCGAATCATTCAGTCTGCTTATTACGCACAAAGACACTGATAATGTATATGATCGGGAAACCTGTGATAATATACGTTCAGCGATTGAGTCGGCTCGCCATGGTATCGAAAACCTCAAGGCTACTTACAGCGATGATAGTAATATTGAGGCACGTATTGAAACTATTATTGAAAACATTAACACTAAACTTAAAAACTTAGAAAGCGATGATATCGCAGATAGTTCTTTCGTTATGCCCCCTCCATCCAAAGATGGAGACGGACTAGGATATTAGTGGAAAAAAATTCCCAAGTTATAATATATTGTCGGTATGGTTATTTGGATTGCTATATGTGTGGTGTATATTTTGATATGGATATTTCAACGATACTTGATATGGTCGCAGAATAACCAAACTACTCGTAATATGGAAAGTCTGTGCACCTCGGCTCGCAATGCCGTTGTCCCCAAATGCCTCGCAACAGATAAGCGATCCGCAAATAGTTGTCGATATGTTGCACCTAATTGGTTAATTGATCAGTACAAAAAAGATTATTATGGTTGTGTTTATAATACAACACTTCTTGAAGCCACATATGGCGATAATGGATTACAGTATTTCACTTGCGGTCGTCCTCCTCAACGACGATGATTAAGAAAGTAAGATACGCATTAATTTTTTATCCATTCGGATGCCACAGATGTGAGCAGAACTTACAAATCGCCGAAAGCGTTCCCCCTTCGTCAAGCGAACGAGTCTGAACCTCTTTTACGAATGTCTCACTCTTGCCACATTGTGGGCATTTAAATCGGGTCGATACCTTTGCGTCGATATTTTGCGCAGATCGTTGAGCAATCGTCCTTTCGATATCAGCAGTGAGTTCGGGACAGAACTCACGAGATGACATATCCCCGAGATGAAATGGATCAAATTTACCAGACAATATTTGGTCGTAAGTTTTTACGTTTTTAACTGAACTAGTGGGATCAATGTTAGAAATAACACGATATGTAGTATCTGCGTAGACTTGCACAAATTTCGGTTCATCCCACACTGTGTAATATCCCATATTTTGACATTGCCGAATAGCATAATTATAACAACTGCGTTCAATTTGAGTCATCAAGTTTATTCTTTCATTTCTGTTCATTGTGTTAAAATGATTATATTCAAATAATACACCATAAATTCGACCCGCTACTTCACGACGTGTATCATTGTATTCGGGTATGTTGTATAATTCGTCGGGAACAACAGACATTGGATGTATGATATTATAGTTGTTCAGTTTTTAAATTAAAATACTCTGTATAAAAAATTGAAATGTTATTGCTCATTACGTTCATGGAAATTGTTCATGATCTAGATGCTTTAACGCAAGTTGTGTTAGATATACATTTGGGTCGACGCTCACCTATATCTACACAAACTGGCGAAACTAGTATTGCATCAACAGTTGTATATGTTTATATGCGACAACATAACTCGAGTTTAAAAGATAAATTAATTAAATTGGTTAATCAGCAAATGGATGACGAACCCGTTTCTGCATTAATTGACACATATGGAGGATTTGCGTATATACATACAAAAACCCTACCATATAATTGTTCCAATACGGCTTCAACCGCTACCGATAAAACTATCACTCATCGTATTGTATGTAATGGCATTATCCATTATAAAGCATCTATACTCGATGCAGTATCCGTTATTTATGATCCATATTATCAGTTTAGAATTGATAACATTGGTCAAATTCAAGATGTTTTAAAAGAGAGAACTTTGGGCTGTATTCAGTTTAATGTTCATTTGGGTATCTATTCATTCTCTCAAGTTACTAATGTTTCCATTACAGATCTTAAAAAACTAGAACAACTTGAGTTAGATGAGATAGACTGGTTAGATCAATACAGCAATTGTCATTATTGCAAATTGCCAACTTATGGTGATGTGTATGTGTCACGAGAAGATACCGTAGCATGTTATATATGCACAACTAGTCGGGAAATACATCCAGTGAGGATTTGTCGTCATAACCCCAAGTCAATTCTCGATGCCATTCACGAATTGTGGTCCGATCAACCGCTCTATGAATTATTTCAAGAATTAATTAATTATGATCCAATGTCATCGGATCATGGTGTGTATTACGGCAATTACTTACTTGCCCCAACATTCGACAAATTAGATATGAGGTGCATTGAAGATAATGTTCTCTTGGTTTTGACCAAATAGTTATTTTTTTAGAGACATGTTTGAATATCATATATTAAGTATGTCAGTGCTACGGACAGCCACGATTATGAGGGAGTATAAAAAAGTATATTTGCAATATGTGCAAAATGAACCACACCCAGCCTATTTATGTGAGTATAGTGAAGATCATTGGTATTGCGTAGCCTTATGTAGTCAAGATTACTTATTTGAGGTTATTATTCCCCAAGCATATCCCGTTTCACCGCCATATGCCCATATGATTACACCTAGTTCTATATTTAAGGCGGTAGATCCATGTATGCCTGAAGTATGTTATACCATTATGGATGTGGTTAAGTATATTGTGTCTGAACTTCAAACGGCATCCCCCCTAATGCAATTATCGGTATCTGAAAGTAATAGGATCGCTTCTATTAAAGAATTCAATAATTATGAATGAAATGTGAAAAATTGAAAAAAGTATTACCTATACTTCACTCAAAAAGAAACATGCCACACCAAGCATTTACTCGATTTTGCCGTCAGGTAATTTTGGGACATGCATGTCAACATCCTACTTGCACATATACACATGACTATCGTCAATGGCTGGATAACGGCCAGAATTATCGCTACATCTGTCCATTTGGAAGCAAGTGTTTGATCTTTGATCAACCAGTGGCTTGTCACATGGTTCACAACTATGCAGATGACCCACATGGTCTTCTTCATTCTCAGTATCCACAGGCCCATACTGTTCGTAGCAATCTTCCAATGACCGACGCTCGTGCTTCGGTATTGACTAACAAGATCCGCGAACTTGAACAGCGGTTGCGGGAAGCCCAGATGGATCCAATCGAACTTGCATCTCTTCGTCGTAAGGCACGTCGGTATGATCGGACTAGTGACCAGTATCGTCTGGCAGTGGCCAAGATCAGCGAACTGCAGATCCTGATCGAAGCACTTCAGACTGAGTTGGAAGAACTTCGGCAACCCAAGAAGAAGACGGCGGGTGGTCCCATTCGGACACACAAGATCCGCGAAGATCGGCGTCCTCGCACACGGAGTATGACCGCTCGGCACTGATTTAGTTGCTGATAAACGGCGATCATAATTCACATTATACATTTTTTGATATGAAAGAAATATATAGGGATATATAGGGGTTAAATATGTTTGATCTACCGCCAAATTACTTAGATAATCTTCTTGTAAAGGCACGGGAAATAACTGATGTCGAACGTATGCAATATGAAGCCGTCTATGATGTTATTGAAAAGTATATTCGTGATAACAATTTAGTTGTTAACCGCGATCTTCATCGTGATCGTGTATATACAATTTATACCCCATATTCGGTTCGTTCAGCGATTGGTCTAGCCAATGCCATTGCTGATGTGTGTAAATATACCCGTATGATGACATCAATTCCCCATCGAGAATTCATTATTTCAGTGGATGGTCGGTATATGGTGAGAATGTATACCCTTGAAAATTACAAAGGTGTCTCTCTTGCCAAACTTATCCAGCCTGTGAATGTTGGTGGGTTTCGTCGTATCCCGCCAGAAATTGAACTTATTGATTATTATCATACATTATACTCCCCCGATAAAGTTGACGAATGGGAAGAGACCAAACAGTTAGTGGAGCATATTACAATCACTTCAGATCGTGTCAAAGCGGGTGGTAAATCTGGCCCACCCCAATACAAGGACGTTCTTATGCAGTTATTTGAAATGACCACCGATTGTATATTGGTGGGTGAACATGCGATTGAACATCCCTCGTCCGACGGGTTTTCGGATTCGAGTGCTAAAATTCAATGTGTGAGTGCCGATATCGACAAGGACAAAGCCGATTATAAACAAGCATTGGATAGACAAGGTGCTAAATTGGAGTTCCGTGAACAAGAACTCAAACTCCCAACCGATTCGCGTATCCGACGTGTATCTGGATACGCACGAGTGTTCAGAAATGGCCGAATGGCAGAATATCCCGTTATAGATCTATTTAACTGTGCAGAATATGAACTCGTTCCGTATACCATTGTTGATGGGCGAATGATTGGACATCAGTATGTGTTATTGCGATTTATTTACATAGATGCTTGGATACTTAAAATTGTATCTGCGCTCAAAATTATTAACGCAGAAACCGCCAGTAGATTAACAAACCACATGCTACAACTTGCTGATACGTTACGCGAAGAAAAAGACGTTCCGCTTCCTGCAACATTTATTGGAACATGGTGGGATCCAATTATTGCTAATAAAAAAATAGCAAGAACTTCTGGATTTTATCCATATGATCCCTATAAATATAAGGAAAGTCAAGGTCAGTACAAAAATGCGTAATAAAAAATAAATAATATAATTGTGTTATTTTTTGTATATTAATCACTTGCTTGATGGCTTTGGTGGACGCGATGACTTACCTTTCTTGGTCTTGCTCTTAGGCTTGGCCGCTGGAACTGGAGGGGTAGGTTCTTCATCTGCCTCATCATCTTCACTTGCCGCACTTAGTTCGGCATCATCGATCTCGGACATAGGTGGAGTGGCCTTCTTACGTGAAGGTGGGGCACTACTGCCACCGACATCCTTGCTCCCATCACGGGCTTCGGGTTGAAGTTCGCCATCGTTCTCTTCGAGCGAAGCATTGTAAACACGCATATGCTCATCAAATTCTTCACGTTGAGGCTTCGTGAGAACACGTGAAATAGAACTACCAATGAATTCCCAACGCTTGGTGCCTTCGGGCTTGGATTCAATATCATCCTTCTTGGTGCGTTGAATGTAATCAATAATATCTTCATCTGCAGAGCCGTTCTTGTGCTTAGTTTTACGCAGAGCATTACATAGAGGAGTGAGCCCTGCATGATCAGGCGACATTTCGCGAGCCAATTCAAATTTAATGTAAGCCATACGGGATGTGTATCCAGCGGACTTATTTTGACTAGTTGCACTCTTTTTGGCTGGTTTAGTGGGCTTACCGAGTGTCTCGACAGTTCCACGAACCGCAACCATATTAGTGCATAGTTCAACAATTAGAGTGCGCATTTCGCCCATCTCTTGCTTAAGAGCGTCAATGCGCTCAAGGAGTTGTTCTTGTCCAGACATGTTCAGTGCTGTGTGTGATGTCATATATCATTTTCAATTTTTTATATCATATTCATCGGTAATAATTGACCTATGATCGACGAGTTCCAGATGTCTTTCCAGTGGATCGACGAGCCGTTCGACCATGAGAAGCCGTAGTTGGTGCTACCACTGGCTTACTGGCACGGCGGACTGGCTTTGGCTCAGCGGGTGCCACCACTGGCTTACTGGCACGGCGACTGGGCTTCGATTCAGCAGGTGCCACCACTGGCTTACTGGCACGGCGACTGGGCTTTGGCTCGGCGGGAGCGGTAGATCGACGACGAGAAGTAGGTTCGGATTCGGCCTCCGATTCAGATTCCGAACTACCTGTGTAGGATCCAGTTCCATCACTGTCGTCATCATCCTCAATAGATATATCAGATCCCGAACCATCTGTATCTGAACCACTTTCGTCAGAACTGTAGTAATCTGAACCAGTATTGGCCGAATCTTCACCGCTATCCGAAAACGCCACATTATAACGCGTCTCATGCACACGACGGCGACGTTCCATAAGAAGATCTTCAGTGCGGAGACCCATTCGCTTCAGAATTTCATCGTCAGTCGATTGGTTTCGTCGGTCAACGTCAACAAATCCTTTGATCTCATCAATCTGCCGAATTTTTTGATCAGCCAATGATAGCAGATCAGTTAATTCGGCCTCAAGACGCTCAATCTCCTTTTCGCGTTGAATTTTTTCCTTACGTCGCCGAAGACGATCTTTTTCCTCGGCACGAGATAGTGGTTGAGATCGATCACCCCCTCGCCCAGAAGACGAGGATTTCTTGTGAGAACTAGAACTAGAACGACGAGGCATGCTTATATCACATTTGCATCAATCCTCTAATTGGATTTTTTATCTCAAAAATACGTCAATCATATTTCAATTAACTAAGTTAGAAAAACTATATACGAATATATAGGGCTAACGATGGAAATACCTAATCGTAATAATACCGATTTTCCGCTTGCGTTAACAGAAGTGTTTAATAAAATAACACCTGAACATTTACGACTTCACCAACAAATTGTATTGGAATATATGGCATACCCCAATACACGAGGTCTACTCGTTATGCACGATTTGGGAACAGGTAAGAGTATAGTTGCAGCATCGGTTATGGCCGAAGCATTACGTGAACAACGGTCCGTTATTCTATTATCGGCTAAATCTCTGCATAGTAATATACGAAAGGCCATTCATCAATATGCCGATCTTACCAAACAAGAGATAACAGATGAGCAAATCGATACAAATTACTCATTTGTAACTATGAATGCGAGTAATATGTTGACCCAATTAGCCAATGCTGGGCGAACTGCTGATCAACTCAAAAAAGGTAAAGAATTGGAAGTTGAAACACTTCTTAACTTAGATGGTAAGTTCGTTGTTGTCGACGAGGCTCATAATCTGTTTAATGCTATCACTAATGGTAGTTCCAATGCCATTGGATTTTATCAAGCGGTTATGACGGCTCGTGATGTTAAGATAGTATTCCTCACAGGCACTCCTGTCGTGAACCATCCATTTGAACTCGTTCCGTGTTTCAATATGATCGCAGGAGTGGAAACGCTCCCCACTGACTGGAATGACTTTAATAAGTTCTTTGTTGATACTGATAAGATCCGTGTTCGTAATCGTGCCAAATTTCAAAATCGTATTACGGGATTGTTGTCATATTATGGACAATTTTACAATGCTGGAACTAATCCAGCGAAAGCAGTGCAAGTTGATCATTCTATTAAGCGAAGCGATTTTCCAGAGCAACTTCCTGTCAAAACGATCGAGGTGCCAATGAGTGCTTATCAATTCGCATTATATGACACGGCCCGTGAACTTGAACTTGGCGAGATGTCGGCTGCTGGGTCTCAGACTAAACGACTTCAGAAACCACAGGGTATCTTTTCATCATCATACCGTCGTCTATCTCGTCAGTTTAGTAATTTTACACCACCAGATGTAGCCATTTCACAATCGGGAAATCGTAGAATGCAAATCATGGCCGATAAGATCCCATCTACTGCGTTTACTGCAAAGGAACTTGCCAAATATTCACCCAAGTTTCTAAGGGCTGCTGAAACAGTGGCCAAACAAGCAGGCAAGGGTTTAATTTACTCAAGTTTCGTTGAAAACGCTGGTATTAATATTATGGCACAAATTTTGGATGAAATGGGATATGAAGAATACGATTCGACTAAACACGGGGGAGATACCGAAACCATTCTAGAACGTGTGGGTGGTGCTAAAACTCGCACGTATATCCGCTTAACAGGTGAAACACCACCCGATGAACGTCAACCACTTATCGATGCATTTAACGACCCAAAAAACAATACGGGCACCAATATTATGCTTATTCTCATATCGGGGGCAGGTGCCGAAGGTCTCGATCTTAAAGCCGTGCAACATCAACATATTCTTGAACCCTATTGGAATTGGATCCGTCTTAAACAGGTTATGGGTCGTTCTATTCGATACAAATCACACGAACAATTACCCAAGGCAAAACGTCGTGTCGCTACATTTATTTATTTGAGCACATACCCAACGTCATTGCCACCAGATAACAATCTACTCAAGAGCGAAAAAACAACGGATCTAACTCTCTATAATAATAGTTTACGTATGTATGCTGTTATCAACAAGTTTTATATTGCGATGGCCGAAGCCAGTATTGATTGTTCTGTTCACAACAAAAATGACAAAGTTACTTGTAGAGTATGCAATCCGACGGGAGAACCGATGTTTGAAGTAGACTTCGGCAAAGATATGAAAATTAGATCACCATGTATGCCATATAATGAACAGAAAGTTAAGGCCAAAGAGATCTATATCGATGATCGTCGCTATGCGTGGTCTCGTGATGGTGATGATGTGTCGGTGTATGAATATCGTGAAGATCTTGGTGGATTTACCGAATTAAGCCGAAGTGATCCGATATATGCACAAATCATTAAATCTATTTGATCACATTAGAAAACATATAAGTAAAAACCACGTAAGTGTCGCTGTAATTACAGACGTTGTCGTATCTGCGAGAGCAAGCGGTAATACACAAACTATTCTATATATCCATCCCATGATGGATACAGTCCATAGTAATATTGCAATTTTTTTCACAATCATAATAGATTATATAGTCTATGGATTATATATTACATTAATGCAATTTTTTGACCATATCCATCATATGTTTGATTTCATCACACGACCCTTTCCAATTGGCTAACATATCAACGAGTTGAGGAGTGGGTTTTCGCTCAAGTGGAATTAACACTTCGGGAACACGTGAATGATCAACGTCCCAAGAGATAATAGTCCCCTGCGTTCCCTCTGAACGTTGTTTATAATAATCAAATTCCGCAATACGATGCTTATACGCGTGAAGAAACTGCTCTCCCATAACAGGAACTCTATTGATTACTCGCACGTAATATAAACCTCTCTTATGGCATACATACATCTGTTGGCTTCAGCGATACATGCACACTTACCATCGGTCGGAGGAGGTAAGCCATCTGTAAACCATTTTCGAACCGTGGAAGAATATGATAACATTATTTGGTAATAAATAATATTATTTAGATCTTTAACAGGTGTCGTATAATATAGGAAAACTGAATTTATATTTCCCATTACCAACTGATCACTTAAAAATGCGGATCGTGATTGCTTTCGTCGCCATTGCCATTCTGGCAAGCACGACCTGTGCCTTTAAACCTGTGCCTGTCAAGTCAAGTGAGGTTCCTGTTATTCGCACCACAAGTAAGACAGTGCAAACCGACAACATCTCCCTACCATTCACTCTTCAGGGATTGTTTAGTATTGACAATTGTTGGTATTTCAGTGTTCGCAAATCCCAAGACATTTGGGTAGGTGTGTCTCTTCAGAACCCGAGTGGTGATAGTCATCGCATTGTATTCTATGACTTTGGTCTCCATTCGATGGATTTGGGTAGCAACATCAAGTTTGACAACGGCGGTCATAGTATTGCTACAATGCGATGCACCGCTAAGGGCGATGATTACTGCTCTATTGGGCTTAACGCGTTTGCGAACACAACCCGTGTAGGAATGTGTTTCTACAATGACAACTGGGTTGAGCCATCATCGATCGTCGGAATGATCAAGTTTATGTGAAACATACAACCGATAAACATATAACAATTACAATTTTTTGTCAAAAACTGATAAAATAATCCCCAATAATCCCACGACCAACTATGGACTTTAAACTTCCTTATTTCTCAGGCCCCTCAATGCCAAAGTTGAGCGAAATCAATCGACTTGTTGAAGTCGACGCAATGTTGTCAGGTGTTGATGGGCGTATTATGTATTTGATTCCCAATTACTGTATTGTGGCAGATGATAGCAATGCTTACAGTGTTGGTATTCATCCTACCCACAACGAAGGACGGTTTTACTATCTACTCAGTGTAGGTTCGCATCCGAAGGTTCTGGGGTGGTTTGTTCCAGTTCGGGTTTGATCAAAAAGATGAATTGTTTTTTGTATATACACAACCAAGTATGGTTTCTCTTCTGTTAGCATCGTATGGTATTTTGGCCGTAATGACCATTGTAGTTATATCTATTGGTAATGTTAAAGGGTGTGGTCGTATTCCAATTTCAGATTTTAACATTACTGCAGTTATCTTTAATCTTATGATTACATCTATCTATTATCATGTAATGGCTCAAATTCCCGAAGACTTTACGATTGCTAACGAAGATCATAAGGACGCACTTAAAACATTGCGTTATACGTCAGGGGGTATATTAATTATTGATATTATGTTATGTTTATTAGGTGCATTAACACTTAATGGATCATTCAAATGTTATGATAATATTCTGACAAGTATATCTTATATAATTGCCATATATATGATTATTCATGTTGGTATTGTTCGAGGATATTTAACTTATACAATTAAGAGATTAACAGCACCAGATACTAGGACAGATGTGATTTAAAAAGATGATATAGTATATATACTACTTGCGAATGTCGGACGTTTCATCAACAGGAGATGAATACGACGGGAAAATGGGATCAATTGTTAACATTAACCACATACAAGGTCATGTCAATACATGTCTGACATTTGTTGCTAGAAAAAATAATATCAGATATACTGTTGAGGTTACTAATTACACTAGTAGTCCAACAACTGGGATTACGCTTCAAACGATTAAACTTGGCTCATTAAACGTTCGCATCACCGATGCCATACAATGTAGTGAATGGCATGCGACACATGTTAACTGGCATCTGTATGGGTTGACAGATATAGAGTATGAAACAATTATTAAACGTATTAACCATCAGTATTAGTTATTTTCACATCGAATTTAGTAATATTTTTTTATTTAATCTATACTATACAAGACTACTATGGATCAAGTTCCTCCTGTTATTTGGGGTGGTCTAGCAACCGCTGTCGCCGTTGTTGGAGCCGTTAAGGGTGTCCCGCCTCTGCCCACTATGGCATGGGGATACATCATTCTTGGATGTCTTATCCTAACTCTAATTCTCTGGTATTGTGAGAGTTTCCCAAATTCGATTAAGAAGGCCAGTCATTGTCTTGGTAAGGCAATTTCAGGTTTACTAATGTGGCCACTCAAAAAAATGCACATAGCATAAATTAAGGTGCTTCATTTTCATACACAATCCAGTGAACATCTAGTCGATTAGTTCGACCAAATCGTTGAGCGCGTCCAATACATTGTGCCTCGACTTCTTGGCTGATAAATCGATTGAAGAAGATAATTTTAGTTGCAAATTGTAGATTAAGACCAGCACAGATATACTGAGCATTAATAAGCATAACATGAATGTTTCCTTCTTGGAATGCAGAAATAGACGCTTCGATATCATCAACTTGATGTAAAGCAATATATCCAATACCATTATCGTCTAGTAATTCATAAATTTGATCACATGTTTCACCATAATTGGTAAAGATAAGTATCTTTTCTTGATCAGGAATAGGCAACTCGTGTTCATCGGACATAATTTTTTGAATTTGCACATCACTGCGAGATGAGATCACTTCCTCGCCTTGAACAATAGCCATCAGAGTTTGGAACTTATCCAATACCCTATGAATTACTGTTTCAATTTCAGGAGCGGTGTAATCTTGGCGTTCATCGGTAATTGCACTAAGATCAAATCCTTCATCCAGAATGACAACACTAGTTTGCAAATCACAAATACCACGACAATTAGGACACCGATAACCGCCTCGCTGTGTTCCAGATACTTTAATATGATCCAGTAAACATTCGAAATGCATCATAAAGTTGCAACATTTTTGAATAGAAATGTTCTCATGTGAAAGACTACTCATACAAATTACACATATATTTTGCTTAATGTTATCTTTGACACGGCACACAATAGATTGAGATGTTTTAATAGTGTCGCGTGCAGTCTGTAATTCGACCTGAAGTTGATCACATAGGTCGTCATATGTGTAAGTAATTCGTTCAGTTCCCAAATATTCATTAGAATAAGCGGGCGTGCCAATTGGCAAATCTCCCATCATTACTACATTTAAATTGGCCTGTAAAATAAATACATGTTCTCTTGTATTGGTAATAGTATCATATTCCATACCTAACATACGCTGAAACAATTCAGCAGTTGTGTTGACATGGATGTTTAATTTTTGAGCACCCGCAATGATTGCATGTGCAGCAATTGCTTCACTAACATCAGTTTGACCAAATTCCGAAATAAATGAATTTACCATGGAATTTGGATCATTAACAATATTAACAATCAAATGTGGACACCCTGCATGAATTTGAGCACTCGTAAAACTAGTTTCACATGTGATCGAATAAGGTCCTTGGCGGATGACGCGATTGGCATCAATACGTCGAATATTTCCATGCCAATGATTTAGTGCACTAACAACCGAACCATAGTCTTCATAACGTTGTTGTTGTAGAGTATCAACAGGTTTATCAGTTGCAGAAATCAACCATGTGATAAGTGCTGGAACAGCACTTATGTTATTAGTAGGAAGACGAAGTGTGTCATAATCATCAATAAACACCCGACTAAACACAACACCACAGTTTCGAGCAATATCGTAAATAGCATTCATGCTATGAGTAGCAGGGAATTGACTATATTCTAAATCGCCAATGTCGAGACGTTCGGCGTGTATCATGCAGAATGAAACTACAGCAACATCATATTCTTGTATTTCGCCAGATTTAACTAATTCGTTAAACTGATTAACTGTGTTTGAATTATTAACAACAAAACACTTAAGATCAGTGTTGTTTGAAATTTCATTAATCCATTGATGAGAAGATGATTTAGCACAGAAGATAATGTTTAAAGACAACACACATTCGTCTCGCACCTTAGTTGTCAATGATACCACTCCATGTTCAGTATTAATAGTCGAATGAATTGTTCGTATATTAACATTAGGAACTTCGGCAATTAGTGTCAATGTGCTAATTGTCTTGCCCGATCCGAAAGGTTCTTCCAGTCGAGCAACATTAGATTGGATAACATGTCCATCATCATTAGAAAACTCCATTTGACGTTCTAAATTTGACATTGCGACAACATCGGCAATTTGATGATGATACAAACTCCAACGCACCCGCGTAAGAGGAAATCCTTCATGTATATATTTGTTAGCATATGTTAATTGATCAAGTTGACGTGATTGCAACCACTCCATTGTAAAGTATAGCAACTTTTATGTTCAATTTTTTACACAATTGATGTGTATTAAAAACTGATTATATAATATTATATACACTGGAGTAATAATGCCGAATAAATGGGATATCAAAAAGATCCTTTTGGGCGTTGATAAGACATGGAAGGAAATGATACGAGGCCCACTTCGACCTGCATTAGTTAAAGCATTGGAAGGAACTGCACCTGATTTAGCAATTACGTGTCCAGTCCCCGAACGAGTGTTTGCAAGTATGCGATATTCTCGGTATCAAGATACAAAGGTAGTTATTATTGGACAAGATCCATACTATTCTACACAACTGAATAAATACGATGAAGAAGAACCAATTGCCGACGGCTTATCATTTTCATGTCCGTCCAATTTACAGCCGAGTGTAAAAAATATATATTCGGCTTTAGTTCAATCTGGTATTTTACAAACCATCCCAAAATCTGGAGATCTCACGATGTGGGCATCGCAAGGGGTTCTACTGCTCAACCGTGCACTTACCACACTCCGTGGAACGCCAAATGCTCATATGAAATATTGGAAAGATTTTACAAATGGTTTAATACAAGAACTATCTCAACGTAAAGAAGACGATTGCCAACCACTGGTATTTATGTTATGGGGTCGTAAAGCCCAAGAACTTGCTCCATTCATTTCTGATTACCATACCGTGTTAACATGGTGCCATCCATCGTCTTTGTCAAAGGCCACTACTCCTCGTGAAGAATGGTTTGAGCATTGCGACCATTTTACTCAAGTTCCAGATATTGATTGGAACCCCGAACGTAAAGTGTATATGTATACTGATGGTGCATCGACCACGAAACAAAAACCAAATTTCGGAGGATGGGCTTTCTACGTTGATGGTGGGAAATCAAGTGGATATGTGCAATATGGTAAGGTTGAAATTGGTAAAGATAACGGCGGTGAAGACATTCCCTGCACTAACCAACGAGCCGAAGGAACTGCGCTTATTCGCGTATTGGAATTCATCATTGCCAAAAAGATACGACATCCAATCACAATTGTATCGGATTCTCAATTCTATATTAATACTCTCACGGATTGGATCTTTAAGTGGCATAAGGCACATCCTGAATTTCGCCGTAAAAACAATGGAGATCCTGTTAAAAATCGCGACATTATTCTACGACTATACGAAGTGTATACCAAAGCATGCGAACAGACAAATATTACTCTTCAGCATATTACTAGTCATCGTGCCCAACCACCTGATATTGCATCATTAGAATATCGCTTATGGTATGGCAACTTTATAGCGGATGAACATGCAGGAATGCATCATGATTTAGAAACGTATGACAAACTTGAGATAAATATTGACGAAAACTGAATATATAATATTTCATAACTGATATGACACGAGTTTATCGTATTCCATCTGGAATATGGATTGATTACCCGATACAATGGCTACAAACATATATTGACTATAAAAATGAAATGGATGTAGTTGCCGAAGGTTCTCATTATTCGTATAGCACTGTGGAAAAAACTATTGATAATACTCATGGAAAATGGGCAGTTTTAACTCAAAATCTAACAACTAGACCTATTACGTTTTATTGGTTATTGCAAATACACGATGATGTGGGACGTTGAATAAAAAAGAACCAATGAAATTATTTTTTGTGCCTACATATACAACAATGGATTGCCGACTTAAGTTTGCTATTGCTCTCATTGCTATCATAGTGTGTGCTATTATAATCATATGGTGGTCTCAAGAAGATTTTGAGTCTCGTCGTTATGAAGACGCCGTCAATATTAGTAAGATGGCAAAGTTATTAGACAGGAATCAAATGAGTTATTCATCATTTCAACGGGTATATGACGACGCCGATCCAGTTGAATATTTCGATGTTAGACAACTTCACAAGGCTGGTCGTTTAGAACCTGCCAATATTTACAATGTTATAGATTAAGTTATTCAAATTTAAGCAATGTGGATTGATATATTAATTTAAACAATCAACATATCGATGATATAGTAATATAGTAATTAGTTATGGCAACAGATTTAGAACAATTAACATCGGAAATGTCCACGCCTGTTGAAGGAAGACTTGAACATGGAACGATGATTTATGGTAGTAATTTTCACGTGCAGGTTGATATGGAAACTGTATTTGACACAGAAGTAAAGTTTATCGAAATTGGATTTATGGAGGGAATGGATAAACCAGTCGCTAAGTTTTATCTTGGTAGCATTCTTAAACATTTTGTTCAGGAATATGGCGATAATATTCCGAAAACAGTTGATGAATTGGATGCTATCTTCCAAGAAATGTTTCAGCAGTTTTATGATATGGTTGAGGCTATTCTTACAGTGCGTGGAGATAGCACCGAATGGATTAGCGATGAAGAAAATGTCCACGATAATGCGGTTAATGCGACATTGGCCACATCATATCAAAAACTCCGCGAACTAAACGATGGAGTTCAATATAAAATGGCCAATGTTATGTCATATCTACTTGAAAATCATAATGTGCTATTCTACAACACCAATTTGGCACTGGCCGCGATTGGTAAAATCGAACATGAATTCCGCGAAATTCCTAATTTTGAAGACGATGATCCCAATCTGCCAAAGTATCTTGAAAAAATTGATGATTTGCTCGAACAACTTGAGACGCAACGTAGTCGATTTACCACAATGTCTACCCAACATGACGTATATAATCGTGCCGTTCAAATATGCACATATTGTATTCAGAAGAATAGTATTGTTTCATATCTTAAAGCCACTGAAACTGAAGTAATTCTGGAAGTATGGCGACGTATTCATTCCGAGGCCAATGCAGATGTGAAGGATGATCTGCTATACATCTTTACGCAAAATCTGGCAGGTCTGATTAACTTCACCAAGGAAGATAATGTAGAATGTGTTTCAGGTCGCGTTGCCGCTGTCATTTCAACCCTCGAGGTTGTCGATACTGCCGACTTTGTCAACATTAAGTCAGTTCCTGCTATGCGAGTTGTAATGTTGGGACGCGCACAAAAAATAATCGAAGAATATATTTCGACCGCCGACGCAGATTTACTCGAGAGGTTCACCACGGCCGAGTTGACCGATGAGGAAACTTCTAGATTTAAGGATATGCTTCGATCCGCACTCCATGAAGAATTTGGAGACACTATGTTGAGTATGCACTTTGATAAAATCGTAGATGAGATCAATAAGCGAACGCTTGGTTAATTTAGGCCTTGTGCTTCTTAGCGAAAGCCTGAATGGGCTTTTTCAGATCAACCAACATGCTAATAAATACAGGACGCAGAGGATGCTTGGCATCGGGCGTCTTGACCAGAGTATATAAGTCGTCGAGTGGCATGTGCTTAAGTTCCGTCATTCCCCGCTCCTTATCAGCCTTACCGAGTTTAGTGTCGACACACTCATCACTGTATACCATATGAACCGCTACGTTGCGGAACGCATGAACTTCGGTATCCGTAGCCTTGGGGTAATCCTTACCAGTCTTCTCCTTGAAACTGGCCGCCGCCGATTTATTCTCATCGCCACCTTCATCAATCTTGCCAGTGGGGATACCCCATTTGTCGTATGCCTCCTTACCAATAAGAATGACAACCTTGCCATCACACTTGGTGAACACGAAAGAGATAACCGCACGAGGTCCTGAACTGGCGGGAGCGTCGGCTTTGGCTTCCTTAGCAGGAGCGTCTGCCTTAGCAGGAGCGTCGGCCTTGGCTTCCTTCTTAGGTTTCGCTGCAGCCTTGGGTTTCGCTGCGGATTTAGCAACTTTCTTTTCGGCACCTCCGTCCATCGTTGTCTATGTATAATATGGAGGATTATTTAAATTGTAAAAAATTGAAAAAGGTATTTCCCAGTATCAATACATCCGAACAAGGGGTGTTCGGAAGGGTGTTGATCCACCTCAGTGTGAATAGAATGTAAATTCTACAATATTGAGAGTTAATCATTCCAGCCTTGTAGTCTTGGGCCAATGATGTTCAAGAGACTCGTAGCAATTGCGTTAAGTTGCACCTACATAGATACGATACTGTTGAAGTGTAGAGTTAATCCAAACCGCCTTTGTATCTGTGGCTAATTACAGAAACCGTCTGGGGACGTAAAACCCACTTTTTTGTTTTTAAAAATACAAAAAATTGAACATATATATCCCATTACCGCACATTAAAATGGATATCATTCGTGCCCACCCAAATAGCAAGAAGTTCCGTACTGCATACAAAAAATGGTTGCTTCAGTGTTTGGCTTGTTCCAAACAACCTAAGTTGGCTGCTAGGCAATATGAGAGTTTTAAACCCAAGTGGATGAAGTTTCGGATCAATCCCAATGATTACCAAGACATTAAGGTTAAAGATTTCTTCAACCATCCCCATTGGGGTATTGCTCGGTTTCGTCATGCTATGCGTCAGCGATGTGGTTATAAATGTATTTCACCCAAATGTGTTCGCGACCTTCCACATGAAACTCGTATCAGTCTATTGTGGATTGTGCAAAACATGCGATACTTTACATACGGCACTCCACTAGATGTTCCAACAAATAAGCCCAACATTTCACATCGTTACATTGAACACATGACCAGTGC
>Ga0136555_1000008_pt1 | contig 99806 bp, 125 predicted proteins | sample AntRauTorckE5432_FD_104927 | JGI IMG/M metagenome (GOLD analysis project Ga0136555, IMG submission 104927) | Saline lake microbial communities from Rauer Islands, Antarctica - Metagenome Torckler E5 #432 | ecosystem: Environmental > Aquatic > Non-marine Saline and Alkaline > Saline | place...
CTTGCTTCCAAATACCCTTTTTTTAGTTTTGAAGATACAATCTTGTCAAATTCGACGCTTGCTAAAACTGGATCGTCGAATTTTTTAACACTTGTTGTTCCACGTGAGTCAATTGACCCATATCTTGTAGTGTACGACGTGTCGGTAGTTCGTCGAATCATCCAGAATTTATTGCTTCTGCTGCTAATAAACTCTAAGTAGATCGATTTTTGTTCAACGATATCGCCGGCTTTGATATTCATGCTTAGTCCCAGTCCCATGGGTTTACTGATTCATCGAGCAAGGGTGATGCGTAATTGTCCCAGTCATCGTTGAGCTGAGCGATCTTCATCTTGTACTTGACTTTCGATCGGTGAATCTTGTTATAGAAATAACTAGATGGGAAAAAGTATTTCCGTCTGCGGTTGAGGAGGCCTTCTCGTAAGCTAACGAACTGTCTTGTCTCACCGCGCCTGTAGTTAATATGCATGTTGCATTCCTTAGTTAGAGTAACTAATGCATATCGAACCTCCTTCATGAGAGGATTGATCTCCTCTCTACATTTATATTATACACAATAAGTATGCGATTTTACATACATTGCATCAAGTAATTTAGAACCAGTGCGGTGCAGGAGTGTGGCGCCAAACAGCGATGGCGCGTTTGTACTTTTTGTAGTATGTTCGGTACGCGTCAATAGCATCAGCACACTTGACATCGTCTGGCATAGCTAGTGGTGGTTGAACAAACGGAGTTTGTGAAAATGTGCATGGCACGTTAGCAGATAGATGCTCGAGAACATCTTGTGTTTTGTGACGTCGGTGATAACGATAAGTGTACTCTTCAGCTAGCGCAATTCCAAGCTTGCATGTATACTCGTAGTTTGCTTTGCTTGAGCGAACCCATACAGCAGTTGGATGATTGATGTGTGTTGGTGCGTATACTTTAGTGTACATAGAGTCGGGCAGCAACGTAGCACATAGCTTGCGAACTTCTCTTAGATTCATTTCGTATGCTAGATTTTCGTCGTGCCCTGCAATTCGAAGGTGGGTTGCTGAGATTTCGCGCCAAAGGTCAGCCCACTTGCCGTCCCACGGCATAAGACCATATACTTCAGCCTCATTAATCCACTGTGCAGTCGACAGCATCTGCGCCAGCTCTACAATCATTTTTACTGCATGTTTGTCGCAGTGATAACTTGCACAAGTCTTAACATCGTGGTCAAGATAGAATAGATTCATGAATACTTCTCCGTTGCTGTATGTTTATTCTATCACTTTTGAGTCAACTTTTGCATTCATCGTTATGCTCAGTCCTTAGTTCTCAACTTTGCCTTGAGTTTCTTGTTTGCTCGACGTCGTGCTTTCTTTGTGCTAGGCGCTGTGTTCTTGAATGACTTATCATCGAAACCCTTTGAGTCCCGAATAATCTTATCGCTGCCTGTGTTCGTAGCAGTATCTCTATCTACCATTTGATTTGACAAGAACATGTCAATTTCTTGATATGCGGTGAATGGATCCACCACTCTGGCAAACTCAATGTCGTCAAGGCGTGGATTGATTGTAACTCTCGGATTTCTCGAATACCTCGTCGGAGGCTGAATCTTGTTAAATTCACATTCGACTACATCCTCAGTCTTAACGGCTCCAAGCCTCTTACCACCTACGTAGTCAGGACACGTTAACACGATGATAGGTGAGGATGCTTTTAGAAACAATTCGATGGGTAATTTATCTGGAAGACCAGAAACAAACGCGTCCCACGCTTTAGCATTGTATCGAAACTTTCCCATGAACTTTGAGATAGAAACACTAGAGCTATTGTTGTTCATGTAGTAGTTAACTGTCTCAATGTGGCTCTTTAAAGCCTTGTCTTTGTAAACATACGAAGGTATGTTCTTGAGGATTGATTTGTCTGCTACAGCGTCAAAATACTCCTGCGGATGTGAAAAGAAACTTCCGTCAATTTCAACGAATGGATAGAGTTTACCGCAAAATGCAACGAGGTGGCGAGTGACGCTAAAAGTGTGTTTTCTAAAGGGCTCAGGCTTAGGCATATTTGTCATGAACTTTTCAAGAAGAGCAAACTCCTTGTATCTATTGTCATCTTCTGGACGATATGCAAATTCGTGTGTTTCTGTGTGCCTCACGTATGTAAGATCATCATCAGTGCCAAATGATTGTGCTCCGTCGTAGTAGTCTTTAAACTTAGAAATGATTCTCATATTGCTCCTTTCGTTCTTACATCTCTATTGTATCAAAAACTACATACAATTTGCACACATAGCTTTTGACTATTCGTCTCGAGAGCCGATGACATCATGGTATGTCACACCTTCTGCAATCATACGACGCTTCAAGATCTTCATCTTCTGCTTGGCACTTCTACGCTTGATGGACGACATGTGCTCAATGAAGGGCTTGCCAAGCAGGTGATCGAGCTCGTGCTGAAGTGCCTGCGCAAGAAGACCGTCGCCACTTAATGTCTCTGTCGTTCCGTTAAGTGTAGTGTATTCAATCCCGAAAGTTTTGTGGCGCTTAATCTTAGCCCGCACGCCAGGAAAACTTAGGCAACCTTCCTCTTGCTTTGTCTGTTCTCCTCCTGTTTTGACAGCTTTTGGGTTAATGAAAGTTTCATACCCATCAAGTGACGGATCAATTGCTTTCGTATTGAGAACAAACATTGAAAGACCTACGCCAACCTGCGGTGCTGCGAGACCAAGTCCTCCAACTTGTTCACATGTGTCGACAAGATCAGATGCAAGCTGATGGTGCATGTGTGTAATCTCTGTAATTGCTTTTGCAGGTTCATCAAGCACCTTTGCAGGCCAGATTACAATGTTCAGTACTGCCATTTAGACTCCCACCTTAAGCGAGCCCGTCAACCTAATGAACGGCTCTGATGGCTGTTCTTGACAAAATGTTTCAAGATTGATCATGCCTAGCAACCCACAGTTTTGTGTACCGACGGAAACCACAAGGTAATTGCCGCTGTTGTTTCGAACGATATCGCCAGGCTTTAGATCCTTTCCGAAGACAAAGATCGGACAAGTATTCTTAACAACTACAGACAGTTTTCCGCTGGTTGTTTCCAAGTGTTCAACCAAGTGCTCATCCTCCTCTTCACCTGAACGGTGGCTAGTCTTATTTTGGCGATGCCAATTCTCAAGCACAATGTTTCTCCATGAACCATTGATCTCTTGTGATGCCCAAAGCATGAATGACTTTATTAGACAGAAGCTCGGCGAAGGCTGAACCTTATGTGCATTCACACCCGTCAGAGGAACATATGTAACATGCTTTCCATCGTTTTCGACAACATAACGATATGTGTGTGATCCCCAGCTCTTTGATTTACCTTTGTATACAGTTCCTGCTTTGATTCTCATTTTATTCTCCCTTCATTTGAATTACAATGTCTGATGGATCGGGCGTGAAATACAGCTTCCTACCCGGTGCGATGATGTAGCCTCGACGAATTCGTGATGGAGTAGGCTTGCTGCATTCTCCATCAGACAGAATCAAGTAACCATCAAAGAGGCCCTTGTTATCGTGGGCGTGGTTCACACATGCCTGGAAGTCTGTACCGCCAGCTCGGAATCGCTCAAGATTAGGCATCGTCTGACCCTTCTTCCACACAAAACCGTTCTCAACATCCACTTCGGTGTCGAATGGAAAGAAGTGGAACGTAGTCTTCTTGCCAAAGTTACGCAATTCTGCATAAAACAGTGCTAAAGCTTCATTCGACACTGACCCAGACTGGTCGACGTAGATCGCAATGTTTGCAGTGTAGTTACGTGTACGACCTGGGAAGACATGAGGAAGCTTTCTGTTAACACGCTTTCTCGTACTCTTTCCGCTAGAGCGACGGGAGCGGCCGAAGAATTGGCGAAGAATTACACGCCAATCCACTTCAGTTGAGACCATAGAACGGAGCTGACTTCTCATATGCTGTGGAACTGATCCCCAGGCGTTTGATCCGTCTGCCTTGTTGACTGCGTCTCGCAAGATGTTGGACAATTCTCCTTCAAGCATCTGTCGAACTCCGTCGGAGATCTCACCCTTAGAATTACCGTTCTCGTCGCAGTCTTGACCCCAATTTCCGTGATCATCTCCGCCAGAAAGAGCACGCTGTAGTGCTTCACCCAGCATCTCTTCAAGCTTCTGCTGCCTTTCCTCGGCTTCCTTGATCATGTCCTTAACTTCATCGTTTTCCATGAACGCAAAGAAGTATTCTTCAGCAGTCAAGAACGGGTCAAACGACTCGACAAGTGTGCTGATCTTCGTAAAGCGTGCCTTCTCCTCGTCAGACATTTCAGCCCAATCTTCAGGTTCAGGCACCTTCAGCTTCTCACCGGGAATAAAACCACCATCAGGAAGCTCATCGCGAGGGATACTGCAGTTGATTGAGAGATCAGCTGCCCAGTTCCAAATCATGTGTGGCTCAAGTGCACGGAACGTTACGTGATCGTAGTTCAAGTGATAGACTTCGTGCTTGAGCAATCCCATTACCTTCTTATGAGAAAGTGACGCAATGAAGTCTGGGTTCCAGAAGAGTGCTGGGCGCGTGGCCTGGATTCCGACGCCGGCGGTTCCGATCTCACGTGTCTTGTGCCTGTTCATTGCACGATAGAACGTCGAGAAAAACGGTTCGTTCCAGTAGAGCTGAATGAGGTGTGGTCCGAGGTCAATCTCGTCATTGATAGCACGCTGCTCATCGGTGAGCTTCTTGCTGATCCCCTTGAACCGCCCAGTACCATCTTCGCCAGTGTTAATCTTTTTGGGTTGAGCCATTTGTATCTCCTCTCTTTACTTAACTATTATAACATATGTGCCGATGGAATTGCACACCCCATCGGCACATTGTTTTCTTAAGAGGTTACGACTGGTTCTTAAGTGCGTCTGCCTTGTCAACAACGTCCATGATCTTCTTGGTGAAAGAAGTCTTGTGGAAGTTCTGGATGTTATCCATGTTGCTCGATGCCGCAACGTGCTTGAAGACAGTCAAGTAATCCTCACCTGACATCATCTTAGAGAAGCGCTCAAGGTTGGCGAACTGATCTTCGGTCCAAGTGTTGGCAAGGAGGTGCTCACCAAGCTTGTCGATGACAGAAACCACTGCGTCGTGAGAGAGTGCCTCAATGTCCTTGATGCGAGCATCGTAGTTGTCGAGAATATCCTCAGCAGACACGTTGCGCTCGAACTTCTGGACGAAGTGAACGAAAGCGGAGGCAGCTTCAACTCCAACCAAAGAGGTGCAAAGCTGGTAGAAACCAGCAGGAAGTTCGTCTTGGCCTGCACAGTCAATTGGCGCCATCCCGGCGTACTTTAGATCATTGTTGACAAAGCCCCACGAACGAGGAGTCGGATGTGCTGACATGGCCTGGATGCTGTCAATATCCTTGTTTCGAAGGTGCTTGCGGTTGGTTCGAATGAACTCGATAATGACAGGGTCAATATCTGCACTCGCTGCCCAATCAAGCCAGTCCTCAGCAGTGGGGTCGAAGTGGAAAATAGCGAAGCGGTTGAGCAACGCAAGATCCATTTCGTTGACAGAGTAGTTAGAACCTGCGTTGACGCAGGCAATCACACGAGTGCCGGGGTGGAGCTTGTTTCCGTTCATCTCACGGTCGAGCACGATCTGGAATGCAGCGTTCATGATCTCAGGAGTCGCTCGGTTGAGCTCGTCAAGGAGCATGTTACATGCATTGTCACAACCCTGCTTAAACCAATCCACAGGAAGGAACTGAGTAACGTCGTCACTGATGCGGGGGATTCCGATCATGTCACCTTCCGTCATCTGAGCGAGACGGCGGTCAATGAAGGGAATCGAGCTATCGATTTGGCGGGCAATCTGCGACTTACCGATACCGTGTGGACCGATGAGCAAGATTGCTCGGTTGGTGGGCATAACACGAAGAAGATTGACAAGGTCCTTCGCATTGATAGTAGGATGGGTCGAACCGGACATAAGTTGCCTCCAGAGGCGGGTTAGTTTGTTCCTAACTTGTATATTTTACCATCTGCAGCAAAAATTTGCACAAATGGAACGCTTTTAAAATGACTGAAGAGAATTAGTGCTTACTGTGACTTTTCTGATCAGATGATCAACAGGACCTTCAAAGATCTTATCTTCAAACGGGTAATCTCGACCTAGCGGATCTAAAGACACATGCGTGACATAAACATTCCCTTTTGTCGAATGTGGGTTTGAATAAACTTCTACGTCGGCTCCATTCCTTGCATGTTTAGCAGAGAAGAAGCCATACTGAATCTGATTTGACATATTGATCCTGTTTACGGTACGATGTTGAAGCCGTCGGCTTGCAACTCAAGGTGCTGGTCAAACCCTGCACCACCGAAGCGGTTCTTTGAAGTGAACAGACGACGACAGCCATGATACTCAGACTTTTGGTTATCAATGACCGAGAGCTCGACGTGAGCATCGCACATGTGTCGAAGCTTGTTACTGCCGTTCATCTTGCCATCTTTATTGACCTGGCCGATGACGAACACGTTGGCATAAGTTTCCTTGGCATACTCGGTAAGCGCCTTGAGAGCATGCTCAGAGGTCTTTGACGTAATTCTGCCTGAGTTCCAGCGACTGTCTTGCAAGCCCTGAAGGCTGTCAATGATGATTACTGGGTGACGGTACTTATTTGCAGAGCACTTGCGGTATCGATCGAACTTTGCAATGAGCGTCCTAACATCCTTCTCTTGGCCCATACCAAACTTAGCATCTAGCTTTAGACGCTCGACGGTCATCTTGGTCTGGTATGCTGACTCTTCAACTCCATTGTAGATGACCGCGCAGCCAGATGCCTCAAGATTTGCTGCAAGTGTCAACATCATGGTTGACTTACCGGCGCCAGGGGTTCCAGTAAAGAGCGTCACGACTGACGGAGTCATTCCCAAGCCACCGAGCGCGACATCAATGTATTCTACGCTGGTCGCGATACGACTCTTAAGTGCGGCTGGAACCTCGAGCTCAGAAATATCGGTTCCGAAATCAATTTCGCTTGCAACGTTCAAATCCATCAGTTACCTCTGATATGATGTTATGTTCTTTCCTTCAACTGTTATATTCTATCCTAAGGCAGAATCAATTTGCACACTTCGAATCAGCTCAACCTTCTTTTTTCCAATATTGATAAACACAGAGTTATCGTTAATGACCACTTTAATCAGGGTAACTTCATTTTTATTGTCGAAGAAAGACTTGACAACAAGTACAGGAATTTTTGTAGACTCTTCTATCCTTGTCGTAAGATGAGATGTATCTGTGTCTATTGTAACTCTAAATGAACCAGGTGGGAGATAGATTAGATCGCCTGGCACTAGTGAGCGTGCCTCTACGTGGCATCTTTGCATACTGTTATACCACCTTGAATAGCTGCAGGACACCAAGCCCTAAAGACAAATCTGTGCAAAAGTGAAATGACTCTCTTGACTTAGTGTCTTGAACAAAAGTTTCCCTCTCCTTGCCTTTCTTTTCAAGGTACCAAACATCCTTTTGCGAAGATGAGCGTCTAATCTTATAGACACTGTTCATGATTGTTCCGTGCTCATTGTCAACATACTTCACCCAAACCTTGGCATTGTCAGGAATATCTAAAAGCTCTCCGTAAGTAAGGTGAGGGCCTGCTGACGATGTCGTATCTTCTTTTGCCTCTTTCTTTGTCGATTCTGAGAAGAAACGTTCACGTAGTACTTTCTCGCTGAGTTTCTTAATTGGTTTTCCTTGAAACACCTCGTATACGTGCACATTGTATGGAAGATAATCTTTTACATCGGGAAAACCCAATGACTTCAAGAAGGCAACGAAGTCATCTTCTGTCGGATGCCATCGAATTTCTCGAATGAGTGTGCGACCTTTTGAGCCCTTGTGAATCTCTAAGAAAGTTGAATCTGGCATATTTTCTCCTTGAACTTTAAATCTTACTACTTGTGAGTTCAATGTACAAACTCAAGAGACTACTTCGATATTAAAGTCCTCAAGCTTAAAGCTTTTGCGATCATGGAGTTTTGGGTAGAAGTAACAAACTTTGCCATCTAAGAGAATTTTGAGAGCGAACCCTTTACTAAAACGCCCGCAGAGATCGATCATGTTTTCGCAATTGGCATCTACTACAACATGCCCGAGTACTAAGGCACACTCTTTTTCGCTAACGAACGGTTTGATTCGGACCAGTGATCCTTTGAGAGCTTTGATCGCATCGAGCATTAAAATCTGCTTCCAAAAACGCTTGGCAAGTGCGTTGTACTGATTCTCTGTGAGATAATCTTTGTTTTCTAGATTCGTAAATAGAGAATCTAGAAACGCAAAAGATCCCTTGTGTGTGTAGTAGGAAATGTTGTCGAGCCAGTGAGTTTTTAAAGCGTAGCATAGATCTTTCTGCTCTTTCGACAGGCACCATCTCTCACCAGTCAAAGCCTTCTTGTATTCACGTAGCAGACGTTGGTATGCTGGAAGGCTTTTTTCTGTAAGCTTTCCGTTGCTGACAATCGTACTCTCTAAATAGTGAATAGTGTGTTCCAGATCAGAAACAAGGCCAGAAGCCCTGATCGTATTGAGCCCCTTCAGAAGCCTGGTGTCAATAATATCTTGTGCATTAATCAGAGAAATTGCCCAAGCTTTCTGCTTCTTGGTCAGGCCCTTGTTGATACTGAGGCGCCTGGTCATTGACATCATAAAGGCTGTAGATGCGAAGATTTTATCAGGATCGATCTCAGATTGCTTGCGCACGTACTCTGAAATCACCTTGAGTTGATCTTTCTTGAGTCGCGGTAGCTTTTCCAATGTGTCCTCCTGTTTGACATGATTATTATACAATACCACATCAGGTATTTGCACACATCATGTCAAACTATTGGAACATGGCGATCGTTGCGATTACGATAAAGAACCATAAGACCACGATAGGTGTAAAAGCGAAGTAATCTTTAATCGTAATACTTCGCTTGATCGTCATGTCTTTATCTTCTTCGTCGACCTCTTTTCTTTCTGATTTGTCAAAATTAACAACGTCGCCCATTACTTATCTCCGTTTCTTAAAATAACAATCTCTGTTTCAAAAAACGTGTGCTTTAACCCGTCTGGTCCGAGAACAGTAATAAAAGAATAGCCGTCAGTGTTCCCATCAGTCTCAAGGACCATTCCAAGGTATTCTCTACTTTGAAATCTACATACAAGATCACGGGGTCTAAAAGAGCTTAATGCTGACATTGTCTACCTCTACTTAATTAACTAGGCTTTAGATGAAACAGTTAAACACTTAATCTTTCCATTTACCCTTAGCGATTAGCTTTAACTTCTTGCTGCGCGTGTTCTGTTTAAACTGGTACTCTGCCTTGCTTACCTCTGATCTATTTCCAATCTTCCATGAGATTAGGAGTTTTACTGGCTTGCGCGATCTTGTATACTTCGCGCCTTTTCCTTTGTTGTGAGTTTTAATACGCTTTGCAACGTCGTTAGAAATGCCAGTATACAAAGATCCATCAGCGCATTCAACAACATACAGGGACCAAATTTTATCACTCATCGATCTGCTGCAGACTTTTCAATTTCTTTGAGTACTTTCCAACAAGTCTAGGACTAAGATTCCCACGTCGATAAAATCCAGTGTAGTTGCCCATGCTACTGTCCTATGCGTCACAATAATGTTTCAGCTGCTTCAGAATCCATCTGTTAGCTTTTAAATACGTAACTGCTGTTACTAACATGTCACATAGGAAAAGCTGGCCAGAAGCATTTCTTACATGACTATTTTATCATGTTGGACAGTAATTTGCACAAAAAAAGAGGCACGGATTGTGCCTCTCAGGTTACTCTGCTGTACTGTTTTATAACGAGTCTTGAATGTTTACTCGATATGCGATTGCATTGTCTTTTGTTGATAAGACAATCATTCGTGCATTAATGTCAGTAGCGACTTCTGCTTCATCGGGAATGAGGCTTGAAAATATAATTTCTCCATCTAGTGTTCGTATTGCAGTGATTCTGTAGAATGTATTCATCTCATGCATTAAGAAAGCGACTCCCGCAGATTCAGCAAGATCAATACTAACTACTCGACCAATATCCTCTATGGACCAGTTTGCAGAACCGTCTAACTCAACACTCTGAATGTTTGCTCGGTCGTTGCTTGTTGTAATGAGGGAATTTGTGCGAGGATCGTAGTTAACAGTTAGTGAAGCTTCTGTGTTGTCGATCTCCGTGTATCCTTCTTTTGTTACGGCGACGACAGATTGACCGTCAGCAACGTATACAACTTCTTGTTCTTGTTCAAGAGAAAGGCTGCAGTTTGACGTACAAGATAGATCAAACAGTGTAACCTTAGTTACTCCTTCCTCATCATAAAAATCAACTTGGGGCTCACTCTGTTCACTATCTTCAACAAGTGCGACGACTCCTGATTGTGTCATTTGAGCATCTGTAACAGTAACAAGGTTTTCATCTGTATCTGTGCCAAATCTTGCAACTTCGTTAAAGTTTAGGTCTGTTACAATTAACTCGTCTTTTACGCCAATCAGGACACCAAGATTTCGTGCATCTAGCACCTTCTCTGTACCTAACATAACATCTTGTTCGTACATATAGTCAAATCCGCTAAGATCAACCCTACATGCTGCATCGAACATCCCCGCATTGAATGATGATGCATCATCTGCAACAGTAACACCGTTGGTCTGCCCATTAGCGATACTAATCATCTGAATATCAGGTGTTGTACAGGCTGTTAGGACTAGTATAGAAAGCAAACTAATTAGTGACTTTTTCAAGGTTTTTCCTTTTCTTGGGTGTGTGTGACAATATATGCGTCTTCATCGACTTTCCGATTAATAACGAAGACACTTTCTCCTTTTGTGATGATTTCATCACATTCTAGTGACGAGTAACAAAATAAATAGTTTCCATTAATAACTATCTGGCCACCGATCGTATTAATATCCGTTACAGCTAAGGCTATCTTTCCAGTGTAAGGATCTTCTTCGATCTCACTTTTTGATGTGTCTGTTTCTTGCTCTTCTTGAAAGCTACGCAGTGATTTATACAGCACTACTACTTCTACAGCGATGCTGATAAAGACAATCCATATATAAATCATTGCATTGCATTCAAGAAAACCTATCAAAAGTCCTATTCCTCAATGTTATTTAAGATATACTCTTTGATCATCACAGGTGTAACTTCAAGCTGCCGTGCTTTCATTAGTTCAACTGCGTGGGCGTTACCAGTAATTTCTGACAGAGGGGCAACCTCAGAGACACCTTCATCGTTCCTGATCTTTACCGCTGTGGTTCCAATCTTGTACCTGTAATCTGTGTCGTTCACGGTCATGTTTCTAAATCGCTTTTTCATTTTACGCCTTTTGGATGAAGTTGTTGTCGCCGTCGAAAGTATAGATTGTTCCAATACCAGCGCGGCTAAATGCGAGTGCCCAGTAGAAGGCATTAGCAATGTTATTGCAAGGTGTCCTTAGCGTTGTCCCCTTGTAAATATTCTTACACTCACTAAAGCCTCGCCAAGAAGGTTCACCGTTATATGCTACGACAAGAGCCTTGACAGATCCCTCAGTTTCAGTGCGTGAGAATGATGTATTATCTCCCGAGGTCAGGTACACGTATGGGGGCGAAGAATTAAACGGCCTGTCGCCCATGATTGTTTCGTAGTGATCATCGTTTAGTTCAATGATGATGGTTTGTGTGTCATTAAGTGACATTTGGGATCTCCCAATCTTGGTGTGCGATTTCGTAGTTAGACCACCCAGCTTCTTTCGTGATCTCTCTATCAATAGGAAGCCATGGAGGTGTTGGAAGTTCATTGTGTAGTGAATCGAGTTCACACTCAAGGATGACTAAGTCAAAAAGCATGAAGTTGTCAAGTTCCCATGTAACTCCACCCCAATTGAATGTAGTTCTACGCTTGATTACAGCTCTCGTCCCAGGCTTAATGAGCCCAGAGAGTGCTGATAATTCGTCGGAGGTGATCTCTCTTTCAATTTCAAGGTTGTGTCCTAACTCTGGCCCAGGCATCTTTACTGTGTGAAAGTGTGCCTGTTTTCCTGCAAAGACCTCTCCGTTTAATGTTACTCTTTCACATGTCGATCTAACTCTTGATACAAGAGGTTTATGAACGTCAAGATACACTTGAGACAAGTGATCTACTCTTCGAGGTAGCACAGCGATATCAGGCCATACTACAGGATCATTCTTTAGAAGCCATCTACGTTCAATTTCGTCCATGACTACTCCTACTTCTCAATGGGAGAGAGATCCTTTTCAAAAGTGTGAGTGTACGTGTGATCTCGTACAAGCTGAATGCGGTAGAATGGGCCAAGTGGGTCGTCATCAACACATGACAAGATGCGAACCTTCACGTCAACATCTGGTTGGCTCCTATCGTCCCACAATGCAATTTCATCATTCTCAAACTTACGATTTACTTCTCGGAACTTCATTTTATTCTCACATGACTTGTTTTGGTAGGTACGCCTTTCGGCGCGCAAAAGAATCATTTCCTTGTAGTTGTTATTAATCCTTATTGGTAAAGCAATTATATTCTACTTTCAAGCTAATTTACACACATCAATTTGAAATATTTTCCCTAAGTCTTTTAATCTCTCACTTTACACGTAGTCTTTTATCTTCACAAAGTTTTCTGCGCGCCAAACTTGAACGATGATCTCGTTTGTATTTTCATCGTTCACTAATATTCGATGATAAAAACTGTGAAGAAGCGGTGAAACAACAAGACCAACTGTTCCGACCTTGACTGATGTCGGTTCTGTCCGGACAACTATGTCGCCTTTGTCGAACATTACTTAAGTTCTGCGTCACTCTTTGTGCCTAGGTTTTTCTTCTTTCTTGGCGCAGCCTTCTTAGAAGGTGTCTTCTTGTCTGCTACGTCTTCTTTCTTCAAAGTTGGCTTGACTACTTTCTTGGCAGTCTCTTTTTTTGAAGCAACAAAGTATGATGAAACTTCTTTCGCATCAGGTGGTTCAACACCTAGTGACTTCAAAACTGGGAGAAGCTCCTTGTAAGACTTTACGCCAGCAGATTCAAGCCACTTAGGAACGTTTAGTTTTCTGACTGATACGAAATATTTCCAGCTAATCATGTGTTTCCTCTCCAGAGTTAATACTGAGCATCTTGCTAAGATACTCCATAGTAGTATCTATCTGGTGGTCCTCCACAATGCTCCCGATCTTATACCTAAGCACATTATACAGAGCGATTCGCTGCGTGTTACTAATATTTTCGAGATCTGTGGTTGCAAAGCCTTTTGTAACTTCATCAAGGATCGCAGTAATTTTGACAAATAAAGCATCAAGCTCTTCTTCATCCCACCCGCACATCTCTAGCATTGCTGTTGATGCTCTTGCGTTATCACCGATCTTCTTGATGAAGTTACTTGGTGTCATTTTACTTCCTGTTGCTTAATTCATCGTGCATAATATCTTGAATTGCACTTTGAAAGTGTGGGTGCTTTGACAGCTTGACAATATCTACGTCTTTGTCACTATTGTTGATTAGCTTATGTGTTCGCTCTGCAATCTTTTCCATTGCGCGCAAAAAGACATTACGCGCAGTTGCATGATTCATTTTGAAACCAGACTCAGTCATGTCTTCAGCGATTCGCCTGTAGTCTAAACCTCCAAGATCACCCACAGTTGCATATCCGCTATCAACCTTGTACCCTTTAGGCATACTCATATTACTTGACCCCTTGCTGTTCAGTTTTTGTACGAATCTCAAGTACATCTACTTCAGACTGAGTAATTCCATATTGGATGTAATCCTTTTCATCCTCGGTAATACCGAAGCGAAGACGAACAATCTTTTCCTCCCTTGGGCTAAGTGACGACAAAGCATCACGAACTGCAGAGATCATCTTCTCCCTGTCAATTGCTTCAATAGGGCTAAAGCTTTTTGTATCTGGAATTACGTCCTCGAGCTTTCTACCTCCCGATGAGTCGTCACCGATCGGTGTGTCTAGCGAAACAGTAGGTCGGCCTGATGTCATCGTTGTCTTGACTACATCAACAGATACTCCTAGGATTTCTGCAATCTCTTCTGGAGTCGGAGCTGTTTCAAACTCTTCCATGTACTCCTTTTGTAGCTGCATAATCTTGAACATGAGACCAGACGCATGAGCTGGCATTCTGATTGTGCGTGAATGAGATGCGATGTGACGACTTACAGCCTGTCGAATCCACCAAGAGGCATAAGTAGAAAACTTAAAGCCTTTGCGCCACTCAAATCTGTCGACTGCCTTGATAAGTCCAATGTTTGCCTCTTGGATCAAGTCTTCGAGTGAACACCCTCTATTCTGATACTTCTTTGCAATACTGATCGCCAATCGAAGATTTGATTGCACCATCAGGCTATGTGCATGTTTGTCACCCTTTTCGATCTTCTTAGCGATCTCTTGCTCTTCCTCCCGAGAAAGTAGTTTGTATCTGCCAACGCTCTTAAAGTAGCTGTTTAGAGCATTCATTTTCACCTCACATTCAATTGCGAACTAGTAGTTTTGTAATCTTATCGACGGCTGCGTCGGAGCCACTGCTTGTGGAACTCCTTGCGATGTTCGCGAACTTCTGCCTCACGCATCAAGTAACAAAGCTCAACCTCAGCGTCTTCAGTAACACCAGTGGGGCGAGCTCGATTAATGTAGTTGCGAGCTCCTCGCATGCGGTTAAATAGCTCATCATCAGACATCACCTGGATGTCTTCGGTGTTCAGAACATTGTGCTTGTTGCTCATATTTGACCTCGCTTCTTTAGTATTGAAGCTCTATGTTTTTGTTTATTTAGGTTTCTTGACGGTATCACGTAACGTTTTTTGCAACTCACATGAATTTCTCTACCATATGAGCTGCAAAAGCTTTCATGTAAGATTATTCCTTACTTCTATATTGTACCTCTTATTTTGAAGCATTTACAATCTTTGTTTTAAAATACCCAACCTTGTCCATGAAACCCACAACAGCGGAAGTCAATCCCTTCATGCTCTTCAACTTGATATGCCTTGAAGATGTGATGATGACCGAACAACCACAATTTAGGCTTATGTTCTGAGAGCCTGAGGATCATGTCAAAAGCGCGAGGAGTTGGATCATCAAAACGGCCAGTACGATAAATATCCACTGTGTACGGTGCGTCATGAGTTACCACCACTTCTGGCTTGTGTAAGTTGAAGTTGTCATTAAACAACTCTAAATCTTCGCGACTCGGATCTTCTTGAGGCCACCAGACTCTGTGACCGCTTTTTGTAAAATCCCCTCGACCGTCTTGACGATCTGTCGACTTTGCACCTCCGCAGAAGATATGAGATTTACCGTCAATCTCTAAAACTGTTCCTCGCTTAACATGAAAACAATTAGGAGCAACTTCTACTACACCGGAGCCGTCTGACTCTGCATGTAGAGCGTCAAGTGCATCGTGGTTGTCGTGATTTCCGTCGCAGAAGTACCAGGGTGCAGTATAGATCCCGCGCTTGGTCCTCTTTTCAAAGTATGACACCATCTTCTTGCCGCCGCCAGGCCACAGAATGCCAAAGTCACCTACTTGTACAATTGCTGAGTGGGCTTCTTTTAATGCCTCTGTTTCAATTCGATGAAAGTGCTTTAGGTAGCCGTGTGTGTCACCAGCGTAAAAAATACTCATGTTCTTAGCTCAAAGTTTAAATGTAATCTCTTCAGAGCCACGTGTGCTCTCTTCCTTCTTTTCTCTACCTGTTCGCTCTTTATGATCGTAGTTTGGGACAGGAACCCTTAAGAAAGGTCGACGCTCGTTTTGCCTCTGCTTCTTTTCTTTCTCTTGAATGATCCACCACATACTTACCCTCATTTGTATGTCTATTATACTACATTGAACTTACATTTGCACTTTTATGATAGAGCTTTGATTGCTAAAAAGATTACAGTTACAAGTGCCGGAATCATACCTGCGGCGGCGCCCCATACACCTGCCTTGTTTCTTAGATCAGTCTTGAGCGCTGTAATTTCGATACTATGTTCTTGATCAAGTTTTGAAACTGTAGTAGAGTGCTCGCGATCTAATAGGTTTAGTTTTTTGACGAGGTCTTCTTTGACTTGATTTACTGAGTTTATGTTTTCGATGCGTTGCGAGGCTAGTTGCTGTCGCAATTCGTCAACTTCTGTCTTCTTAGCTAAATGTGTAGTGATGTCTATCTTAAAGTCAAGAATTTCTTTAGCTAAAACTTCGTTTGATTTATTAAGTCTATCTAGTTCAGAGATTACAAGTTTTGACCAGTCATTCCAAGTACTATCTTTTCCTGTTGTCATTACTTATCTCCCTATTAGTCAGTACTAAAAGTAATTATCGCGTACTCAACCTCTTTATCAGTGTTCCATACTGGATTTATCTCAATTTGTAAAACAACTTTTTCTCCGTTCGCAGTCTTAATAGATACATTATCTGGGTTTGATGTCACTCCTATGAAAGAATGATGAAGTTGATCATCAATCAGAGACAAAAAATCGATAATTGACTTGCCGAGTAATTTTTTTGCAGACTTATTTTGAAAGCGAATTGTAAGATCTTTGCGAACTATACAAAATGCTATTGGCACTGCATTCAAGAATAGTTCATACTCTTGCTTTGTAATTGCTTTTTCAGAAAGTATTGAAGCAAGATTTCTTAGTTCTTTTAGTCTTTCGTTCACGGGAATCTTCCTTATTTTACTTGGACGAATCTTCCAAACTTATCGCTTACAAATTTTGAAAGTTCCCTCTTTGCCATTTTCGTCTTGACGTAGACAAAGTAGATGTTCCCAGACTTTTCAATATCACTGCTAAGCTTTATCTTCTTATTAAGCCTAAGCCAATGCAGAGCTAACTCAAGATCAGATTTAAGTGGTGAGTATAGTGCTTGAGTTTTCATTAGAATATAAACTCTGCTCCGTGAGCTTGATTAATAGTTCTACCGCCTATCTTGGTAATTTTGACTATTTCGACACCAGGGACAGATCTTACTTCTTTTCCTAGAGCAACAATCGATTGTTTCATATCTGACGTTGTGGGCATGTATTTGATTTCCAGCTCTAGGATATCCCTTCCTGCCTGTATTCTCTTAATTGGTACAGTTTGTCTAACAATAGAAACGCCCTTGATTATTCTGATGTTCGTCATAATGTCAGGTACAGTGGGAGAGTCTGGGTTTTCTTTTGTTGAAGTTGCAACTCTTAACCTAACTTCTACAGTCATGATGTCAGACGTCACACCAAAAGACTCAATCATTCTTCTAACGTATGTTCTTAAGATTTTATCTTGCATCGGTTGTTTGTTCCTATAATAACTATACGTCTATACAGCTTACTTTGTGACTTTAAACTTAGCTGTGCCTTGAGTGATTATACTGAACAATAAGTTTTTGTCGAGATCCTGGTTTTTGATTATTCTGAATCCATCTGGGTGAACTAAGATCACACCTGCTGTGTGGCCAAATACATCAGATGCCTTTGCGGCATTTTTCCAGACTTCATCGATGAAGTCATCAGGATTATTAAATGGCTCATGGTTAAATACAGATGCAAAAATCTCTTTGTCATCAACTTTTAGATCTTTCTTTGAAAGGTTGAGTTCATGACCTAGTTTAATGTAAGTCTTTACTCCAATCTCTTGAGAAACTGTGTGATCTTCATCACCCATTTCAACTTTCTTTTGGTCATCACTTAGAGTATTTTCATCGATCAGCTTTTTAATTAGGTTCAAAATATTTCTAAGTCTTTCTATGCGGCCTTTTGAGACTTCTCCTTTTTTGATCATGGGCTCGTCTTTTATCAAAAAATCCCGAATCATTTCGATGTTTTCTTTGCTTAGAATCGCTGTGACATCTGCGCTTCTTTGAACAATGTTAAGCCCTTTTCGAAGCTTTCTTACAGCATCTTCAAGATCGTTTCGTGTCTTTGAGATAGCAGCTTTACCCTCAGTTCCAGGCCGAATAGTTCCATCAGGGGAAGGCTCTTTGATTTCCCACTTTTGCCCTTCTGGATCTAAAATGTCATAAGAGACATTGCCACCTTGTACTTCTCCACCAAGTACAAAAGCAATCCTGTCTTCTCCAGGTCCCACGCCGATGCGATGGTGATAGTCAATGACTAAAGAGTCTTCGGGCCAAGGTTGCCACCCGGTTTTGCCTTTCAGATTGTACCGAGGCTTCTTTCTTCCCTCGCTTAAGATAGAGGCAATGTAAGTTCTTAGTGTGTCCATAGTGTTAATTATCCTTGGGGTTGCAATTGTTCCTCGTCTTCGATCATTATGCAACCGACAGTCAACATCATTCCAGATACTGACGCTGCATTCTCAATCGCAGATCTAACAACTTTTACTGGATCAATAATTCCTGCTTCGAGCATATCACCATAAGTGCTGCTATAGGCATCATAACCATGAGTTAGTGGCAACTCGTGGACTTTTGTAAGTGCAACGTCATGTGGATACCCAGCGTTTTTAACAATTTGCCTAAAGGGTGCTTCGATTGCGCGGCGGACTATTTCAATACCGAGCTTAATATCGCCGGTGTATTCGTGTCCATTAAGAGATTTTGCTGCTCTTACAAGTGCTACGCCGCCGCCAGGAACTATTCCCTCTTCAACTGCAGCCTGAGTAGCGTTAAGTGCGTCATCGACGCGATCTTTACGTTCTCTCATTTCGACTTCAGTTGCTCCTCCGACCCTGAGGATGGCAACGCCTCCTGCCAAGCTTGCAAGCCTTTCTTGAAGATGAAGCTTTTCATGTTCTTCTATGCTAGGGTCAGCAAGCTGATCACGTAGATTATTGACCCTCTCGTCGATTGCCTCTTGCTTACCTTGACCTTTAACAAAGGTCGTATGTGATCTTGAAACAATAACTTTGCCACAATTACCCATTTGAGAAAAATCGAGGTCCTCGATCTTCTTGTCGATTGCCATTGTTATTACTTGGCCCCCGAGCAGCGTAGATAGGTCCTCGAGCATTGCCAGTCTTCCCTCACCGAAACCTGGGGCCCTAATAGCACAAACGTTCAGAAGGCCTCTCATCTTATTAACAACAAGGCCTTTCATGGCCTCGCCATCTAAATCATCAGCGATGATAAGAAGATCTCTCTTTTCTCCAAGAATCTTCTCCAAGAAAGGAACTAGCTCAGCGAGCGAGTGAAACTTTTTGTTCGTAACTAAGATTACAGGATTGTTAAGCTCTGATGTCATCTTTTCGCTGTTCGTTACAAAATACGGCGACAAATAGCCTCTTCCAATTTTCATTCCATCGACAACTTCAAGTGTCGTTTTGAAACCTTTTGCCTCTTCAACGGTGATGACACCGTCCCTACCGACCTGATCTACTGCTTGTGCTAGAAGTTTTCCTATTTCTGTTTCACCGTTTGCAGAGATAGTTCCAACTTGTGCAATTTCTTCTGAGGATGTTACTGGAGATGAAAGCTCTTTAAGATATGCAACTACCAGTTCTGTGGCCACGTCGATCCCTTTCTTTAGGTCTACAGACGATGCACCTGCTGCCAACATCTTTAGGCCCTCAGTGAAAATCGCTTGAGACAAAACAGTAGCTGTAGTTGTACCGTCACCCGCAACATCCGCTGTTCTAGATGCGGCCTCTTTGATCATTTGAACGCCGAGATTTGGAAATCTATCTTTTAAATTGATTGACTGCGCAACAGTGACACCGTCTTTTGTTAAAATAGGTGTAGCATTTACCCTCTCAATTACAACATTTCGACCTCTAGGGCCCATTGTAACTTTGACCGCATCTGCAAGAAGATTGACGCCTACAGCGAGTTTGTTTCGTGCTGCTGTATCAAACTTTAGAACTTTAGGTGTATTCGTAGTTGACATTTTAATCCTTCAAGAGGCGGCGTGAAGATTCTAGAAGGACCCCTGATGTATTGACATGCCTTCGAGATCTTGTTACGACGTTGATTGCAACGATTGTGTCTCCAACACTTACTGCTGTCTCGCCCTCTTCGAGAAGGCCCTTTGTCTTTAATGCTGATATGTCTTTTGCGGACAATGCTTGTTCATTCATAGTATTAAGCTCCGTTATGTAAAAATACTCATTTGATGTGTTCTGTTAATAGCGCTACTTCTTTCTGACAATTCTTCTTCGTCGAGACTTTTCAGGAGGTAGTGTTAGCTCTAAGTTTTCTATTTTTTCAATGCAGACAAAATCTTTCCTTTTGATCTTTGTCCTTATGAATACGTAATCATGTAAGACAATGTGGAGACTTTTTCCAATTACAGCAGGTATTGCTATAATGATACAGTCGTTTTTATCCTTGTCGTCTTTACAATAGACTCTTTGTCCACGTTTTAACTTCTGAACATGATTACTCATTACAAAACACTGCTAAATCGAATGTTCATGCTGTCAGGTATCTTACGTGTAGTGTTAACGTTTGTGTTAAGTGTCATTGCTTTCCTTGTTATCTTACAAGGCTTGAAAATGTGGCGGTCCATTTATTCCAAGTTTTCTCTTTAGTCATACTATCGAATTCAAACTCTTGGAATTTAGATCTAAGCGAATCCCAGTCTCCATTTCCCTTAAAGGTAGTCAAACCATCTACTTCGTGGAGCATGTCTTGAAGTTGAATGAGAGAGAAGTTGCGCTCTTGTTGCATCTTAAAGTTTTCATCCTTCATTCTTTCTGCTAACAAGTCTGGGTTGTTAACAAGTTTTTCTGCCGTCTTGTCACCAATACCTTTGATGCCCGGAATGTTATCAGTCTTGTCTCCTCGAAGAGACTTCCACAGCAAGTAGTTGTAGTCAGGAGCAGGAACGACTTTTTTCTTAATTGGATGCCAAATTGAAGTATTCTCTAGGTCGTCGTAGACCTGAATAAAGTCTGTGTCCGTCGAGACAATAAAGACGTCGTTTTCACTGTCGTATTTCTTAGCAAGAGAATAGATGACATCATCAGCTTCATAGTCTTCATGGCGAATAGACGTAATAGGCATCAGTTCTCTCATCAGTTTCTCAATGATGTCACGTTGCGTTCTAAACGTTTCTGGAGAGCGCTCTCTATTGCCCTTGTAGTCTGGAAGTAGAGTCTGATTGCCTTTGGGAATGCCTTCAAGTACGAAGTATGCCACATCAGGATTGATCTTTTCTACAATCGGCCTTAAACCTCTAAAGAAGTTGAACACAATATTGTGTTCACCTTTTCCAAACCCGAATCGTGCGCGATGCATCAAGTTGTATGCGTCTAAAATTAAAACTCTCACAATTGTCTCCTTTTGATCATAATATCACATGATCAGGACAATTTACATTCAGAGCTGTTCTGGAGGCATCTTAATGTTAACTTTAGCAATCTGGCCATTTGGAAGAGTTATTGTTTGACTCGTTGGTCGTGTCTCTTCCTCTTCGACACTTTCGTCTTCTTCGTTTTTAGTTTTTGAATCGTCAATAAGAGAGTCGATGTTGTCGCTTTCTTCAGGCTTTGTTTCTTCTTTAACAAAGTATGTATTAGCAATTTTTTCTGCATTGTCTACCATCTTATCGATAGCACGTTCAGCGTTTTTCTTTAAATGTAGTTTAATTTCTTCTACGCTGTTAAACAGCTGACCTTTGACCTTATCAATAGGAACGCTACGAATATCTTTCTGTGGTAGCGTTACCATATAAGACACTTTAAGACCTGACACTTTCTTGCGAGTTACTTCTTCAGAGATCTGCAAAGGAAAGATCTTATTTGATTCAGCTGCGAGGACGTAGATTATTTGTCCCACGAAATATTTCATTGTGTGTACCTTTTCATATGGTCTATCATATGAAATTAAAGATCTTGTGTATAAAAAAAAAGATGCCGCAATAATTGCGGCATCTTCAATTATCTTTGAGATCTCTTATCAAGCTCAGCAGTTTCAACCAAAATGGCTTCACCTGACTGGCGTGTGTACTCTGACAAATCGAGTGACTTAAGCTCATTGACAAGTCTTGTCTCTTCTCTGTACCCACCGTATGTGGTGTATATTCTGACAAGTCTATCGATTAGCGAATCATGTAACTTCATTTTAAACTCCGGGTAGGTTTATTCCCCAGTGCTTTTAAATCCTAAACCTAGAAGTCCAAGAGTGACGTTTCCTGTTCTGGAGTTGTTAGGCTTTTTCTGCCCAGAGAACATCCAGCTTGAGTCAGATCCTTCTTTAGCTTCCTGAACAATTGATTCGATCTCTGCTCTAATTGCCTTCCTGATCTGATTTTCAACAAGCTTCTGCTTGCTTTGTCTCTTTCTAGGTGAAGCACTTTCATTAAGAGTCGTTGAATCAGACTGTGAGTCTGAACCCTTGATCCCTGAAAGTTTGAGCATACGATTTGAGTTGAATTCCATGATGTGTTTCTCCTAAGATACACAAATATATATCAGCTCACCAACAATTCATCCGGTAATGATTTAAGCACGTAGGTGAAACGACTTTTTTTAGTAGTCGCAATTAAAGATCTTACGCGCTTTCTGCGATTGTTAAACTTATTCTCGATAATTGTTGGCCTGTCTTCTGCACGCTTAATCTTTTGCTTAATTGCGTACTTCTCTTTTGAAGTCATTTGATTCGCTTGTGTTTCTAGCTTTTTCTTAAGGCTTTCGATGCGGGTTTTATTTTTAAAGAGTTCGTCAGACTCATCTGTGAAGGTGTCATCGAACTCTTGCTTAAGGATCAATTGTCGCTGCACTTCGCTGTCAATCACTTCGCCCCATAGTACATTTGACTTAGGCATTCCTAGATGCTTGATCATTTGAGACTTGCCGCGTGAACCTGTACTTGGATTGTGAAAGTCATCTGGTGTTAGTCCTTCAAAGTGTAACACACAAAACTTTTCAAATGTCTCATCACTAATAATGTAAACGTAATCTAGGCTTTCTTTGTTTTCAAGCGTTGCATAGTCAGTAGATAGAGAGATCGAGTTGCTACTCTGGGTCGGTGATGTAGCTTTGCACTCAATTTCTGCATCAATGTCACCGATGTAAATGTCAGCATATCCGGGTCGACCATCTGCTTCTACTTCAACAAATGACTTAGAGAGTTCTTGTGCCAAAAACACTTCTTGTGGAAGTGACATAATGATGTTTCTTCGCCCCCGATTCTTTAAAAAGTCAAGGTCGAACTCATTGTGAAGTGTAGCTTGCCTTCGATGATACTTTACCATCTTTGCAAGGGTAGCTTCAATATGTGCCCTCGTAATGTATGTCATGCCTTACCTCCTGTTACTGTTATTATAAAACAGTTAAGAGGTAATTTGCACTCAATATATTAAGATTTTTCTACGTTGTCTCTTACAGACGCAGATATTTTTCTACCTGCAGCAGATGCTTCTTTTAGAGGTGCTAGACCAAGTGCTAACCTAACATCGTCGTAAGCCTTTTCGCTTAGCTTATCTTTTAGCACATCCATTCTGGCATACTGCCTAAGATCTGCCTCGACAATAGGAAGGTCTTCGCCGTCAGGTCCAGGCTCAATTTCACCTGTATCTCTATGTTCCCACAAAAGAATAAATCGAGGCATAGCCTCATCAGGTGGAACTAAAATGAAAGGTAGTGTCTGAGATACTCCGTGAATATCTTCTTCATACATTATCTCAGGAACCCAATTGTTTTCTTCACTCATTGCTTTTAAACTCCGTAGTGCCAACATAATCTGATTGACTATCAATGTTAATCAAGGTCAACACTTTCTACTTTTGACATGATTAGCTTGACATAAGGATGTTCAGGAGAGTCAGCAAGACCAGTTTCTTTAATGTGATTTAGAACACCTGTAACTAATGACTTTTTTAATTCATTCTTTATGTTTTCAAGTGCTGACGATTCCATTGAAGCCTGCTCAGCCTGATCTATATCTGAGGGTACTGATAGATTAATTGTCTTACCCGTGAGATTTGTTAGTTGCTCTAATGTTTCAACTGACTCTATATCTGACATGGCTTTGTCAAATTTATTTGCTGTCTTTGATGACATGTCATCAGACTTACTAATAATTCTTTTGGCACCCTGACTGTTTTTAAGAATGTTCTGAACTTCCGGACTGTTTAAGAAGAACTCAACAGATTCTGAGGAGACACTTTCAACTAAGACTCTACTTTCACGAAGTGCATTCAGCTGCTGAACCATTCCTTTCCAGTCATTTCTCTTCTTCTTTGTATTGAGCTTGCTGTCTTTGTTTGTCTGATAAAGCTTCTTAGCTGCAGCTGCAAGAGCACCCGCACCTGGTGCTCCAATCAATGCGCCTGCAGCGACAAGGGCCGTTGATGGGCTTTTTGTTGCTAGATCTGTTGCAACATATAAGACAGGGTTGAAAAGAAATGCCATCTTTCTTACACCAGTATCTGCATCACTCGACACTGTTTCCCAAGCTTTCTTTGTTGCTGGGTCGTTTTCAATAGCTCTAATTGTCTCTTCTTCATGCTTGACAATGCGATCTAATTCCATATCAGACCAAGGCATAAGAATCGATAGTGTTCCACTAATTAGCTTGAGAGCAGCAGACTGTGTTCTTGCAGATAGTTTTTGAAGCTCTCCACTTATTACCTTTCCTGCATCTTGAAATGGCTTCAGAAACATGTCTCCAAGATCGGAACCATAATCACCAAATGCAGCACCTCCACCTGTTGTTCTCTCTGACAATGTTTCTCTAACATATTCTCTAAGAAGGTTTTTGCTATTTTTCATTACGTCGTTCCTCACTATTAACTATTCTATCTCTCTTTCTGTTTCAGTATTAACTGGATGCCAGTCAGTTTTTTATACTTTGAACACAGTTCTTTTTCAAATTCATTTAGGCTCTGCTCTTTAGTTTTCGGATCCCTTGTAGAAAATAGTGTTCTAAGTTTTGGTGGTAATTGAAGCAAAAGAAGCTTCTTAACAACCATCCAATCATCAGTATCTTCCAAGATAATAGCAGCTTCTTTGACTTCATCTAGAATTCGTTTAGGTAATGCCATTTTGTCTCTTTCTGTTATAGGGTTCAATTCAAATCTTACAATACTCTTCAATCTTGTTTTATGAAGAGTGACATTTTTAGCTAACAAAATGATTTTGAAATTAAATTAAACACCACATCAAGACTGCTTATCCTTTAATAATATTCCTGATCAAATTTCTAAGTGATTCAGAAAGAGAATGATCTTTAATATACGACACAGCACGCTGCGCGTTTTCAGGATCTCTATCAAGATAAGGTGCCACGTAGTCTTTGTACGAAGTAATGTATTTCTTTAATTTAGGATCTTTAGCCATGTAATCTACTAGATCCTCGAACGTACCCACACTCTCAGGACTTGCTCCTATGCCCAAGAACTCAAGTACCTTTGATGGATCGTTGACTCTTGGAACTACAATCTCTTTGCCACGTGCTACTTGGAGTCCTCCAGGAAAAGAGATTGTCATCTTAATGTTATTTCCAAGCGCTTGTTGTTCAATAGATCTTTGCTTTGCAATGTGTGCGAGCATAAGGTTACGATATACACCCTTCACGCGATCATCACCAGTTCCAGACATCATCCATTCAGTATTATCAGGTGTCTGTGTGAACATAATGTCAATTTGAACATACTCTTGCGTAACCTTACCGGACGGCGTAATGATAGGGTACATAACAGCAGCAAGCTGCCCCACAGCTTTTACTTTCTTAGCATCATATATCTGCCCAGCATTTTTAACAAATTCTTTCTTGAAGGCCGTCTTGTTACTCTCTCCTATTCCAACAGCAATGTCAAGGTCGCCTGATCTTGACTTCTTGCCCGTACTTCCTAACATTTTGTATTCTTTGACTCCAACAGGATTCAGTACAGCCTTCAAGAAGTGGTCAAGAGTAGACTTAACATTCTCTTTGTCGATCTCAGTGGTAAGTCCTCCATTTGCATCCTTGAATGCATTACCTCCTTCACTTAATGACTTTCTAGTACGCAACCTTAGTAGACGAGCTCTATTTTCTTTTATCTTTGCAGGGTTTGCACCGTATGCAAAAAATCCTCTAAGTTTGTTGATAGGAGTGAAGAGGCCAGTAAGCTTACGTGTTTTACCCTTCCACTGAAATACGATGCCTTCCACAGACTTTTCAAAGAGTTCTTCTTCACCCACACGATTCAGTGCAACCTTAATTCTTTCAAGCTGCTTAGGATCTGCAAGTAGATTTCCGCTTTCAAATGCACTTCGAACCTTTCTAACAAACTGTCGCAAATCATCGCCGCTTTCAGTCCTGTTAGACGCTAGTGCAAACTCCATGTTCTTAAATGCATGTGCACCAATCCTTTGAATAATGTTCTCAATTGGAATAAGTGCTTTGCCCAAGACAGTGCCTCTGTCTTTTTCAAGTGCTTGGTATTGTGACCAAACTTCAGCATCAGCCTTCTCTAAAAAGTCTTTTTTGCCAACGTCTTTTTTGTTTCCGGTCACAAGTCTATAAGCAGCCTGCTTTAGAATACTGTCAGGAATTCCTCGCTCTGCTAAGATTTTCTCTGCAAGGTGTATTGCTAGATCACCAACAGTATTGCTTTCGTCAAGTCCAGCTTTAGATATAACTTTGTCAAGCCTACCCTTAAGATCGCTCATTACATGATCAGCGTCTAGTGATCTTTTAAGTTTGAGCAATGGCACAGCGCCCATTTTAATCTTGCTTTCAAGCTTGTCAATCGCATCTTCAGCGTCGCTAACAAATGTGCGATAAGCAGCATTATCAACTTCAGCATCTGGTCCAACAGCTTCGGCCTGTATAAACCTAATGTGAGGTTCTTCATAGACAATAGTATTTGGATTGTTTGGTGCAAGTAAGGCAGACTCAACTAATACCTGGCCGTTTTGGAACAGCTGGTTGGCATTCTGGGGATTCTTCTTAACAACGTAGTTAATGGCATCATATGCCATAAGAAAAGCGTCTCTGACGGTCATTCTGTCATTGTACTTAGATTGAATAGTGGCTCTATTCATGCCTCCACGCTGGACTCGATTCCAGTTTGCACCCTTGGAGAAGAATTGAAGCTCACCGTCTACGACACTGAATGTAACATTTTGACCATCCATCTTTTCTTGGATGTCTTCGAGCTTCCCGTCGACGACCGCCTCGATCACTTCGTAAAGCTCAGACAGCGGCATATCAAGATCTTCATAGAAGTTAAGGATATGTGCCTCTAAACCCTCAGTAACAAGCGACTCTCTAATTAGGTTTCTAAGTAGTCTTGAAGACTCTGCCATTGGTAATCCTTGGAGGAGAACTGCAATTATTTTATCTTTATCGTCTTCTGACAAGAAATTAGGAAGATACTTTGAGATTCTAGTTCTATCTCTCGTGCCGATAACAGCGCGAACATCTGAGCCTCTTACGTTTATGAGATCTGATAGTTCTTCGTCAGATGCATCTGGATACATTGTTTTCATCGCGGAGATCATACGATCGATTCCGTCATCTTCGTCATTTAGTCCACTATCAAAAGCTAATCTCTTTGAAGACACAAGATTGCCAAAGTATCTTTCTTCTTTCTCTGTACCAATGTAACTAGTGAATCTTCTTAGATCATTTGGATCAGAGTAGATAGTAAGCTTTGTCACACTATCAGGATCTATACCTAAGTTTGCAAGCTCAGTATTCGTGCTTTTTGCGACGTCCTCGATTGCCTTAAAAGTTTTCACGATTGGTGAAGGTGTTCCAAGCTGAACTGACAGCTTTTCACCGAACTTTTTCTCAAGAGAAGGCTTCACGATCTCAAAGATCTCTTTGCCCATTTCTTTTGTAAAAAGATAGTCTGATCCTTTCTTGCGTCCAGAAATAGCATAGTAAAGTACTACAAAGTCATTCTCTCTCATTGCCAAAGCAAGCTTTGAAAAGTGACCTGTTGTAAATGGCTTAAATCCGCCGCCGAAAATTCCTACTCTCATTTTTCAAATTCCTTTTTGACTATTTCGTATGCTTTGTCATTAAGCTTTAAAAGTTTCTCATATTTGTCATCTTCTAAACCGCGACTTTTCTTACTGTCAATTGCACTTTGAAGCCTGTCTTTATACGAAGACAATAGTACACTGAGTTCTGATGACGCACTGTCAATAATACCTGCAGACTCAAGAGTGTTTACAAGGCCTACTATACCATTAGCTGCTGAAGAAATAGTGATATTTTCCGTATTCATTCCGGGATTTTTGATCAAGATGTCATCTAGCTCTACTTCGCCTTGTGTTAAGTAGTTTGCTATGTCAGCAAAGATTGTAGACAGGCTCTTTCCTACTCTGACCAACTTTACATTTTTGCGCGTCTTGAATGGAACAGCAGAGCCAGCTTGTGTTTTTGCAAGAATTCCTCTGTCCGATATCGACAAGTTATATCTGTCAGACAAGATCGCGTAGACATTTCCAAGCGTATAACCTTTAAGCCCTCTTTCTGGAGTCCACCTAGCAGGCATCCATCCACTCTTGCCATCATCAGACACATACTGTGGATGTGTTACAATAGTATCTACTTGTACATGTTGGCCATCAGGAAGTTTTACAATAAGAAGTGTTGGGCTACTCTTAACTGTAGCGGGAACGTTTACTAATCTCTGTACCTGTGGATCACTACTTAAAAAGTCTACGAGTAACTTCGTATAAACCCTGTTTGCAAGGTTCTCGGCTTTTCTCTCATCTTCAGGTGAAGCATCTTTGTCAACTTCTACCGGAAATGCTACGAGATAGTCAACATCACCATACTCTTTGCCAGGGTTTGATTTAAGATCTTTTTTGTAATAAGCCGTCGATCCGACTGGGCCTAATGCTTTAACGGGTCGAGCACCTTTCTTTGCAAGGTACTTGTTCCAGAGTTCAATTGCTTCTACATAGATAGCAACTGCCTGTGCTACTACTTCTGGGGTCAAGACTGTGTCTCTTGTTAGATCAGGTGCCTTGAGACCACCCTCGGCAATCATTCTAATTGCCTTTCTAAGTCGATTTTCTTCGATAAGGTTGTTTTTCAGTCCATAACGCTTTGCAACACGAAGTTTCTTTCTCAACTCTTCTACTGCACGTGCGTAGATATACCTTGACTTTGATGTGCGACCTTGTCGATTTCTAATTCTAATTAGTTCATCAAGAGAGCCTTGCAAGTCGTCAATGTGCTTCTGTGAGCCATAGTCAACACTTTTACCACGTGAGGTGATAAAAGGTTTCATGACAGCTTCACGTATAAATTCTCGTAGATTGTCTTTCATATGCGCATTCCTACAGCGTTAAGTATTCAAAAGTATACTCAAAAATCAAGCTGTCAAGAAATAGCTTAATACTACATTAGTTCTTTTAGACGTCTACGCAGTGCTTCAGTCCTTTGCTTTCTTCCTACATCAATAGGAGGTGCAGTGTTTTCTACACCTGAAGAGCTTCCGGAACTCTGTGGAGACTGGGAGACTTTCTTTTTCTTCTTTTGCGAGGAATCATCGGACTTCTTACTATTTCTTGATTTAGCGTCAGACGACATCTTAACATTGTAAGGTTCATCAGAAGGCTCATCGGCCTCGGAACCGTCGATTCCAGCAGTTAATACTTGCGCAATTCCATCAAGAAATGCATAAAGTGCTGACTGCTCATCATCACTAAGCTCACCAAAGTACGTCTTCAGTTCCCCTCTGATCTCTTGATCTCTAAGTGATCTACCTGATCGGATTGTGTTGACTCTATCTTTAATCATCGTAAACGTAATTTCTTCTGCAGGCCTAGATGACTTCTTGGGATTTTCTTTTTCTTCGGGTTCGACTTCAAGTTTCTCTTTCTTGCGTGCTTTCTTTTTATCCCCGTCTTCTTCGTCTCCAAGTAGATCATCATCCGCTTCATCGTGGACATCCGTATCTTTCTTGCCAGACTTCTTTAGCTTACCTAAGCTTCCAGCTAAGTCTGTCTGGAACATTCTTTCGCTTTCTGCAGAAGAAGTAGATTTTTTTCGTGCGCTATGAACGCTTTCTTCGACAATAATCTTCAAGAACTCTTTTAGATTTGACGACGTTGTAATCTTTGCCATTATTTTTTTCTCCACACAGTTTTGTTCTGCGGGCGCTCTCTGTAAAGACGATTGTATTTTCTCTGAGGGCTCTCTTCCTGCTCCTCGGACAATGTTTTGACTCTCTTCTTTGAAACGTCTTCACGTTTACAAATGTCATCCATGAACTTATCAAATCCGTTAGACATGGTTGAAACTCCTAAGTGTATAGTAGTACGTATCTTGCTAGTAGTGAACGTTGACAGTCATTAAACAACTGCCCTTCTTAAACTCAATGCTATGTGAGATTCCCTTAAATATCTCTGAAGTAAGCCAGAAGGTTTTTGCGTCTTTATTTGGGCGAAATCCCATAGAAACAACTACATTCCCTTCTAGTACCTTCTGGACATCTTCCTGTAATACACTTAAAGCTACTTGTACGATTCTACCTGAACGATCCCACATCATAGCCTCCGGCTGACCTATGAACTGTCCAGTCTTCATATTCACAAGCATGTCGGGTGAATCTGCGGTAGTTTCTAAAGCCTTCTTCTTTTTCTTTGGCTCAAACTGCGAAGGATCAACGATATTCTTAATCGAATCGGACATCAAAATATCAGTCATTTGTCCTCTCAAAGTGATAGACTACATCTTCAAATATAGAATCAACTTCTTCTGCATAGTCGAGATCGATCTCTGTAATGTCATCGATGTCTCTCGTCCAAACTTCTACTTTGACTCTACTTTCAAACATAGTAATTTTTGCATTATGGTGAATGTTGTCTTCGTAGTCAATTATTTCAAGGAAGAATGCGGCTTTCATTCTTGAATCTTGAAAGTCAAAGACACGGGATAACCTTTTAGAGTCACCCGTGTCTTTGACAGACCATTTCTCTTCATTTACACTAATAGGAAGATCGTCTGTATGAGCCGAACTTTGTGCTTTAGGTAAAATAGAGTCGATGTACGAAAACGAAGGCAGATTTAGGTGCTCGCGCTCGTCAGGTTTTATGTTGACCGCTTCTGACAATTTCACTTTTCCTGCCTTCGTTTTTACTTACTCTTTCGTGCTGCCTTCTTCTTTCTTACGCGCTCGAGGTCTTTCTCTTTTCTCTTTGCAACGTAGTCCTGAAGTTCTGGATTGCTTCTCATCATCTTCGACCAGACCTTCTTCAATGCAAGCCTGAAGGGCTCGTACTTCATGAGCTCATCGAAATTGTTGTCAAAATAGCTTCCTGCATATGACTTAAAGGAATCCAGTTCGGCAACGTACTCTGTTCTGTTCTTGAGTGTAGTAGCATCTTCTGGTTCGATAATGCCCTCTGCTTCAAGTTCTCCGACATAGTGATCAATGACTGTCCTGATGACTGGGTCGTTGTGATTAAGCGGCGTTTTAAGCTTACCGTCTTCTAGCTTAGTAATAAAATCTGCGGCTGTACTAATCATGATTTTTTCACGTTGCTTTTCTGGCATGTTTACAAGGAACATAACCTTGTCCATTAAGTTAAGCTTACGTGGATCTTCTAGGAATTGTCTAACAGCTGATGGTGTATTTAGACCTTCAACTTCGCCTGCGATTGCATCAAGTGTAAGTGGGTTTCCATAATCACCTGGATCACCGATCGGCTCTGCCTTGTATCCTGGCTTCTCCCACTCTTCGTATGTGTCATCGTCAAGCCAATCAAACTGCTTGCGCTTCTTTTTAAGCTTAATATCTGACCAGGACTTTGGAACTGCCGCATTAGACTTAGCACGAAGCGCATCTGATGCACTCTTCTGTCCAGCCTCTTCTTCTGAATATGGACCTTCTTCTCCGGGCTTGAGTCTTGGTTCATCCTCTTCAAAGTCATCTAGCATGCCAGCGAAAGAATCACCGTTCGCTTCTTTGATTAGGTGCCTAATTTTCGCGCGCAAACGCTGCTCGTAAACATTCATGTTCATATCCTCTTCTTTTTGCCAGGCGACTGCGTCCTGTGATAGATCTTTAAGTTTTCTAAAAAACTTTTCAACTTGCTTTGGTGGAACTAACTTGGCAAGTGCAAATGCTGCCCTTGACAATGCAGCAACATTGTGAGGCTCATATTCTGTGTCTTCCACAGGAGGCAACTCAAATATACCTTCGGGTTGCATTGTTTCTGACGCTTCGACAGGTGGCTTTGATGCTTTCGGCTCAGAAACAACAGCAGGCGCCGGCTTTTCTTTCGAATCGGCACTTGTAATTGTCTCTATGAGCAAATCTACTATTGCATCTTTGCTAACTGTTACAGCCATATTAAAACCTCAACTTGTCTTGTTGCTATCCATACATATCGAGAAGAACTTCAAATAGCAATTTAACTATTCACTGACTAGCTGCCTGGCCGATTGCCCATCCTGAAAGTACTGTTAGACCGATGCCTGCTATTGTTCCGCCAGCAAACCAAAGTGCTGTATTTGGCTTCTTTTGAGACATCAGTTCCTTTGACAAGAAATCGATCTGTTCATCTCTGATTTCAATTCTCTGCTGACACAGTGTTTCAGCAGTATCGAGCTTAATTTTTAGCGAATCTATCTCTCCGTCTTTTACTATCTTGATAGATTCTACTGCTCTTGTCATCTCAAGTTTACAGGCTTCTTCAGAAAAATCTAGTTGGGTCATAATTTTTGCTGCGGCTTCGGTGCTAAGTAGAGTGCCCGTGAAGGGTACTATTTCACCCTCCTCAACGGTAGTTATAACTTCAGCACCAAAAGCATTAAATGGCAAAAGTAATGCTACAGCTAAGAGTAAGAGTTTAGTCAATGACAACAGTTACTCCCGTAAGCTCAGCTATTCTTCTTGTAATGTAATTTGGATTATTGTTGTTTTCTTTTATTGCTTTTGTAATTTCTTTTTTTGCTGCCCTGTCTAGTGTACGCTTTTCTTTTTTGTACTTTTCTTCGACTTCTTTGAGTGCTTTAGTGGTTCTAAGTTCAACTTCTCTAATTTCTCTTTGCTCTGTTTCTTCTGATACTTTAATTGCAAGAAGCTCTTTTTCATGTTTATCTCTTAGTTCGCTAATCCACTTTGAAAAATCAGGTGCTCTTTTCTTTCCCATTAAGAGTATTACTAAGGCTAGAATAACTGCGCCTAAAACAAATTCGCTGTACTGCTTCATCCAGACAAATGTTTTATAGATAGTACTTTTAATCGCTAACAATGTAATCATTTTTCCGTCTCTCTATATGCTACTATTGAATCAATAAAACCTTGTGTACCAACATACGCAACAGCAAGTGTCATCCAGTGATCTGGAGTTAATCCAAGTCCCATGCCAAAAAAGAAAGTCCCTACTAGAAACACAGTTAGCTTCCGAGAGATGACCTTTCCTACCGTTCTGTCCAGCCAAGATCCATTCTTGTTGTCTACCAGGTTTTTTGCTTTTGGTGAAAGTTCTGACATTGCATTAGTACTCCTTAATCTTTAAGCGGCGATTGTGCCTCCAATAGACTAAATAGATCTTCAACTTCGCTTTCTTCCAATTGTTTGACAACTTTGTTTCTTTTTTCTGTCTTAACCTTAGCTAAAAGACGCATCATGTATGGATCTTCAAGGCCAATCCTCTGAGCAACTTCTTCAAACACAGACTGAATTGAGAGTTCACCATTTTGAAGCAGTTTAACTCTTAGGCGTGTATGAGTCGTTTTTGTCATCTCGACGTGAACTGTCTTTTTCTTTGTAATTTCCCCAGCAAGAATCGATGCTCTTGTTCTCTTCTTTCTCATTAGATACCTCCCGGACCAGCTCCTGCAGCTGCGGGTCTACGAGGCTCATTATCAGAAGGCTCAAGTGATAGATCGAACTGTGTATCGAGTGTCTCTTCTAGTGCATCTACAAATCCAGGACCATAGTTTTCTTCAACAAAGTTAATTGATCTGTTTAAGATTACTGTCTCAATGTCCAGGAGGTTTCGATAATTTTGAACAAGTCGAGCAACTCTACGAGCAAACTCATCAATGTCGATAGGTGGTTTGTCTGGCACACCCTCTGCATCCGCTTCGACATCAGAGCTATTAGGTACATCACCTCCTTCTTCGCTCTCTTCTTCGACATCGTCTTCGGGTGCCTCTATGAGGGTGGCCAGACTGTATAAGTAACCCTCTTCTTTGAGTTCTTCATCAATTGATTCATTTTCAAATCTAATTAGTAGTGAGTCGATTTGATCATCAACAGAGTCATCTGACAAGCGTGCTTTTCCACTAATGTTTGCAAGCTCTTCAAAGATGAGAGTTCGTAATGTGTTCTTTGATAGTTTCATTAGTAGGTGTCTTCCTCAATCTCTTGCCCTGACGCTAGCATTTCGTACGAAAATGCACTTTTTCCACAATCGTAATCATCTTCGTCTGCTAAGATCTCTTCTCCACCACAACTTGGGCAACCACAACCGCAGTCGCTTCCTGTTTCATCGTCATACTCTTCATATTCGTCATACAAATCAGGAGAATACTCTTGTGGAACTAATGCAAAGCTGTCTCTTCCAATTGAGCGTGACAGCTCTTCTCTAATAATTCTTTTGAGCGTGCTTTTCTTAATTTTCATTACTTTTCTCCGAATTCTTTTCGAACGTCCGATCTTTCATCATCGTCAAGTTCTTCATCCCAGATTTTACCTGCAATTTCTCTTGCGTGATCTTCGTCATCTATGCCTGGAGTTTTTTGAACTGTATCTAGAGTTTCTTTCCACCAATTTTCGGGTGCACGAGATTCTGCATCTTCGTCAGCTTCTTCAATATAAGAGTTCAACGACTCTCTAATTAGAGCGCGAAGCCTACCTTTGGTAATTTTCATAGTTGATACTCCTCTTTTAAGTTCTACAACGTCTGTCGAATTAATTCAATTGCGTTTTCTTCTGGCATATTTCTAATTAGGCTTTTGTACAACTGATAGTCTCTAAATACTAAATCCTCCAAAACATCTGCAGGATCAGCATCTCTTGGGATAGCGTCTTGGCTCCGATCTCTACGCGTACTCTGAATGTACTTTTCAAGATCAGTCTTTAGGCTTAGTGGTGTTTCACCAAATGCACTTGTGTCGCTTCTGCTGAAATTACTACTAAAGTACATTGGATCATCGTCGATCATCTCCTGTAGTACTTCTTTAATTGATTCTCTGAGAAGCTTTCTTGTCTTGTTCATTTGATTGCCTGCCCGATTCGATCTGCTTTCTTAAATCTTTCTTCGATTACTACCCAGTCAAGCTCTTTCATCATTGAGTAGATGTAAGATCTTCTGTCATCTAGGTAATCTCTAAAGTATGCATGTTCCCAAACATCGATAACTACGACCGGGTAACAACCAACTGGAATTGATGTATCGTGAGATTCTACAAAGAAGTTAATGTATCTCTGCAAAAATGTACTATAAGCACACACAGCCCAACCAGAAGCACCAGACATTGCATTAGCTACAAGATCGTATTGCCAGTTGTCAAAATTACCAAAGTCTCGTTCTAGCCTCATGTAAGATAGTGAGTCCATTGTAACTTCACTGTGCACATCACTAATGTTTGCAAAGTACAGTTCGTGCAAGTAGACTGCGTTCATGTAGAAGATCTCATTTTGCTTTAAAGATCTATAGGTTCTGAAGTCGCTCTTTCTATCTACAGTGTCGAGCTCTGCACTTATTCTTGTAAGTTGCTCTGTGTAATTCTCATACAGCTTCTTGTGTGCATGCTTAGCTTTTTTTGAAAGAAGCTCTGTAGGCAAGTTATAAGTTTTTGCAAGTGCCACATACGATTCGTTTAGAGTACTAGATGAAGACTCTCGCTTTATGCCAAGATCTTTCTGTATTCCTTCTAATACTTTTCGCTGTGTTTCTTTTAGATCAGTCAAGTTTATATTCCTTTTCGAGTTCTTTTCTCGAGACCGTAAATTCTTCACCATCTGGTGTCATGAGCACAATGTCATCTATACCTAGTTGGGATATTGTGTAAAGCAGGTTCGTCTTGTTGTGTCTGATCTTAAGTCCGACATCAAGCACAGTATGCTTGTCATCACCAAATCCTGATGTATCGAATTCTTGTAGATTCTGAAGATGCTTTTGATATGCTTCACGCATGAGAGTTATTAGCATCTTTTCATCAAGTACATTAGTCATTTAGGCCTCCTGTGATGCCCGCCATTCTGCGCCATTGTTCTAAGACAATTTTTTCTTCATCGTTGACCTTCTGTTCGACCTGAATGCCTTTGGTCTTAAGCACGTCAAGTACGGCGTTGACAATTCCCATTGGGACTTTGTTTTCACCATACTTTGATTCGAGCGCCGCTTCTATTTCAGATCGTGACAATGTTTTGATTGATTCGGGCTGTGTATCACTTGTGCGTGTATCAGATGATGTCGAAACTTCCTCGTCTTCGTCTCCATCTTCATCGCCCATTGCTGTATCAACAACATACTCAGCATCTTCATCAGATAGTGCTGAAGCAAGAGAGTCAGGTACAACATCCATAAACTGCTCTAATCCTGTTCCTGTTAGGTTCAGAATATCACCTCTAAGCTTTTTAGGTGTAAGTCCAAACCAATTATTACGCTTTCCAAATAAACGTGATAGGAAGTCATCAGGTGTAAAAGACTTCTTGATTTGGATGTTGAGATCTCTTAGGCCTTCTTTGTCAAGAATATCACCGATTGATTTTTCTTCTTTAATAAAGGCAGACTCTGATGTCACTCTACTTTGAAGCTGCTGGAGCTCTTGGTTCTGTTTAATTACTTCAACAGTGTTACCAATAGCGCTTAAAAGACCTGCTACTTTAGAAGTCATGATAGCAAACGAGCGTTTACTAGTTTTACCCCTGATAAGAGCTCTAAAGACAAATCGCGCATTTTTAACTGCTTTCTGGACAGCGAGCCTCGTATTTTCCATTTCAGGAGGCACTCTATCTGCGAATTGACTTAAACTTTGTACTAACTTTGAGAATTCATCTTTTGAGAATTCTTCTTTCAAAAGAAAAGAAGCAACGGAGTTTTCTGATAACACTCTCTTCTCTAGAATCTCATTTATATACGCGCAACCTTCGTCGAGGGCGTGATTTGTTTTTTGACGATTAGTCATGTGACGTGTCCTTGCAAGGTACGCCTATACTTATCTCACACTCACTTGATTTGTATAATTTCGATTCCCGCATCTTTTAGTAACTCAATGCCGGACGTATCGACGTATTCTTTCTTGAAGTATACTATGTCTATATTAGCATTGATAATTCTCTTTGCACACATTATGCAGGGACTAAGAGTAACATACATCTTCTTCTTCTTCGGGTTGTTGAAGTCGCACTTGATAAGTGCATTCTCTTCTGCATGAATAAACCCAGACTTTCCCGTCTCAAAAGAGGCACGTTTGTTACTTCCTCCCTTTTCGTCGCCGTTGTATCCCACAGATAAAACTTGAGTATTATCAAGTGTTACAATTATAGCGCCCACTTTTGTTTTCTGATCAGATGATCTTCTGCTAATTTGCTCAGCAACTTTCATCCAAACTTCATTCCATTCTGGTCTCATGTTTAACTTCTAGTTTAGTATAGTGCTTGCTTAAGAGACTTGACAGTATCCTGGACTATCTCTGTTAACAAGAATGGAAGAACTGCATGCACAAAACACTTCATCGAAGCGAAAAGCAGAATACCTGCAAATCTTGATGCTCTGATGAAGTGTTCGATGTAGGAGAACCCTGTTTCTTCTAAGTGATTGAAATTCATTAGAAAGGGTTCTCCTTGCAGAACTTTACAATATTCTCAATGCATTCAAATTTCTCATCCGGAAGATCTTTGTACGATGCACCTAGTAGAGAGATTATCACACTAGGTACATGTGCATATGCATTTCTGCCATCAGGGTGGCTAGGATGCTCAGGTAGGCGTCCCTTCAAGGTTGTCGACGCTTCCAAGATCATCTGTCTCATCTTCTGGTTCTTTTCCGGGCTCATCAAATATCTCCTCAATGCTTTTGTTTCCTGGCCAACGACAGCCTGCTGCCGATCTATGACCACCGCCGCCGAAGACCTTTGCGATCTCGGAGACGTCAGTGTCAGGTGTAACAGAACGGAAGCTTACGTGGTATGAACTATCCTTGTGATCAAGAAACCAAACCACAGCCACATCAGTAAACTTTGCTAAATGCATTCCGAATTCTGACATCCAGTGTGAAGAGTTTACTACTAGAGCAGATCTTCCCTGGATCTTTCTTTTTGCTGCTCGACCCATAATCTTATTGATAAATGTTCTCTTGTGTGCAAGGATATAACTTCCTCTTTTTACTGCATCATCAAATACAGAGTTGTCTGTATATGCGTCATAGTCTTCAAACTTCATTTCTACCATGTCGAAAGCAGCACTAAATTCTTTACTGTATGGGAGTTCCCAATTCCATAAGTCTCTGTCTTGAATGTATGACAAGAACTTAGGCGGCTCTTTACCAGGGTGGAAAAACTCCCAACCTAAGATTGCTCCTGATTTGTTCATATCAAAGTGTGTCTGGCTAATGTCATGCAACTCAATCATTGCAGACTTATGATGATCTAAAACAAGAAGCTCTTTAGCATCCTCAATCATAGCCTTAGTCGTTGCATTATCGTAAGAGAAGTCAACGATCACAACATTTTTCCCAGTCACATCAGGTGGCGGTGTTCCAAACTTTCCAGGAACATACTTTGCTCTACTTCCAAGAAGCTTCCACGCAGCAAAAGCAGCACCGAAGCCATCAGAGCAACCACCGTGATAAATGACAATATCTACATTATTTGGATCCATCGAAAAATCTCCTTCGAATCATTTTATACTATTTTTGTGACTTTTACAAATCACAGTTACCACATGTCTCTTTCATTTGTGTAGCTGTGGCAGTTCCAGCAACGTGGTTCATATAGGTCGGCGCCGCCCACTTGTATCTCTTCTCCTTCTTCTACCTTCCTCTGAGTATAAAATGCGTCTGCCTGACACTCTACACAAACAGCTGGACACTTTTCAATTCGTGTTGCCCAGGGCATTATCTTTGCAACTTCATCAAATGCTTTACAAGACGCTGACATCTCCAAGGAAGACACAATTATTGTCTTACCAAGTCTAAAAAGACGTATTAGTGTTTCTGCTACATCATCTATCATAAATGCTTCGTCAACAGCAATTACATCATAATCAACGTCAGAATCTATCAAGAATCTATAAATATCCTTAGCAGTTTCGACTGTGACTACTTCGACGTCGTCAAGCGTTAGACCTATGTGCGTCTTTATGTTTGTTTTTGAATAGCGATCATCCATGATAGGCTTAAAAGCTACTGTTCGCTTTTTTTGATACTTGTATCTATCGATCTGAGCTAAAAGTCGAGTAGTTTTACCACTAAACATCGGACCTGTGAAGAGGATAAATTCTGGATTACGCATAGTCTTCCCACCACTTAATAGTAAGTTCTAGCCCTTCCCAGAAGTGGACTTTAACTTTATAATCCAATTCCTCTTGTGCTCTTGAGATGTCTGCGAGGGTATGCCTAACATCTCCGATTCTTCTAGGTGCATGGTTGATTTTTACTTTATCACCGTGCTGATTCTTAAGTGCTTCAAGTATTTGATTGTTGCTTACACTCTTTCCGCAAGCAATATTGTAACACCTGCCAGTCTTAAGATCTTTATTACTAGAGCTTAATAATAGTTGTGCAGCCTGAATATTAGCATGCACGACATTGTCGATATAACACATATCTCGTGTCTGTTCTCCATCTCCATCACTCCTTAGTTCAAGCCCGTGTTTAATTGCGTGACACCAGGCTGATACTGCAGTCGCATATGCACTTCCGGCCAATTGACCAGGCCCGAAAACGTTAAAATACCTTAGGCCTATGCTTTTGAGCTCGTATAAGTCTGCATACAACTTACTATAATCTTCAAGATGATACTTTTGCATCGCATATGGAGATTTAGGTAGAGAGTGGCCCTTTTGGCTTTCGACTGTAGGTAGAATTGAAGCACCACCATACACAGCGCTAGAAGATGCCCAAACAACAGGCGTCTTGCTATCTGCCGCTGCTTTAAAGAGTAAGAGTGATCGGTGTAGATTGATCATATTGCTCTTTACAGGGCTTTCTACAGAATATGATACGCTTGGAATGGCTGCTTGATGAAAAATGACGTCGTATCTAGACTTTTGAATTCTTCTAAGTACACTTTTATCTGCAAAATCATTTTGAAAAAATGGCACAACAGCTTCGTTCTTTGGGATACCTTCTGCAGCACCTGTTCGATTAGTAAGACTATCAAGCCAGTCATCTGATCCTACATAAATAGTCTTTAAAGGGCTTAACAACTCGTAAGAGCCTGATGAAAGATCATCGACAACCTCTACATCCCATCCCTCTTTGACAAGTTCTTTTACAAGGCTAGATCCGATAAATCCAGCACCTCCTGTTACTAAACAACGCATTTTTATCTCCTACTAGAAGTATTTTACCGCACCAGATGTGCAGAGTTTAAGCTAAAACTAAACTTAGCTTCTACAGGAGAACCTAGATTGTATTTCTCATGAACTACACTTGCGAGGTAATAAATGAACTCAAGATCCTTGCGAAATGTCTTTGCAACGTTTGAAGATCGCAAGTTCACGTTTACATCCATAATGTTGTCTCTAAACAGAATATGAATGAGTGAAATGCATGTGTCGTCAGTGTATATAAAACGTCGAGATGTAGAAGTTTGTTTCTCGTTATACTCATTCTTACCATTAAGCTCATTTGTCATCTTTGTAGTCATCTTTTCAAGTATACCCTTGAAGTAGTCCCCTTCTACATCGTCATCAAGAATTTCAGGATCAGCTTCTGGAAAATCAAGATCTTCAAAGAAGGTGAAACTCAATGGAACTTCGCAGTCTTTTGCTGATGTGCTTGGGATGTTTGACACGTATCTTAGTACTTCACTTGCAATGTCATCTAAGTCACACTCTTCTTTTGTCTTGTTCCAAGCTACAATGTCATGTGTTGTTTCTTCGACACTTTTCGTATCATTTTCGACGTGAATGACATTAGGTAGATTTGATATCCACTCTTGATCTTCGAACAAAGTGTAGAGTCGAGAAAGCGATTCTTCTGTTTGGAAATCATCGCCGCGTTTTTGGAATCTAGCCTTGACTGTCTCCCAGGGCGGAAGGACAAAAACGACACGATTATTCAAACATGATAGCTCTGTCCAAAAATTACGTGCATGTTGAGTTAAGTTCCTACTATACATTTGACCGTAAACTAACATCGATAGCGTTGAACGATCTTGAATGTTCCATCGGAACGATGACTCTCTGTGTATCTGACTGTACAAAGAAGATTTACCAGAACAATCTGGTCCTTCTAAGATTAATTGACTTGTATGAAATCTGATCATTTTACATCCTTATGCTACATCATACACACTTTTGATGGAATCTTTAATCAATCGTCACTTTTCATTTCTGTTATAACAGATTCATCAAGAAATGCGTTAGCGAGTGGAAAACCTTTATTTTCAATTTTGCAACGATACTGAAAATGAACGTTGCCGTCGACCCGCTGATCTTGAATTTCCTCTATCTTGAGAGAAACTTGTGTTGTAACTGTGTCTCCAATCTGGTATTTAAACAAAGATTTTACGTACATTTCATGAATATTCTTGTGAGATACATTGTGAGTTTCTCCTGCTAGACCGATCAAATCGTAGAATACTCCCTTGCGAGTTATTCTGATTTCGTCTACTGAGAAGACATGCTTTGTATCTCTGTCTATAAACTTAACGTAGTCACCTATCTTAAACATTTTACTCCTTTGAATCAATTCTGCGAACTATTCTTAAAATAAGCTCTGCATTTTGTAGAAAAAAGTCCAGGACACGTCCATCTGTAAGCAAACATCTGTACTTTTGATGTTTGTTACCTTTATTCACAGATACCACCAGCATAAGGTCATTGCTGACGATGTGTTTCTGATGATCTGGATGTCCCAGAGATACGAGGTCGCCTTTCTTGTACATCATTGTGCTTCTTCCTTTACGCGACTTAAGAGAGTCACTTTGTACAAATATCTCTTGTATACACTTCCGTCAATCAAGATATCGTAGTAGATCATTCCAGCTTCGTCCTTGTATCGGGCGGTAATAAGACCGATGACGACTTGGTTCGATGTCACAAAGTAGAACCTTACGATATCGTTTGCTTGAAGGTCAACAGACAATTTCATGACGTTTGGAGTTCACTAAATTTGATAAAGTTGATGCCTCTGTCGTTAAATGCCAAGATTTCTTCAACACGCTTAGCTTTCTTCTGTCCATTTGAATAGAGTTTACCAAGTGTAACAAAATCAAATCCATGCGCCTTCAGATTTCTTTCGTTAGCGTCTGTCTTGAGACAAGAGATAATGACAGGGTTTTTTCTCTTTCCAAGTGCTTTCACTAGCTTAATATCATCTGTGATGGTCCACCCAGCTGGAGTATAGCTTGTAAACGTAGATGAGTACGGTGCATCTGCATAAATAACAGCATCTTCGTCTTCAAGATCAGGTAGCGAATGTTCCCAGGAAAGGCATGTGGCTGCTTTTATTTTATCAGATGGGGTAATTAACAGCTTATCAAATGGAAACCTCCTAGGGCCTCCATAAGGCACGTTACAGCCATTCTTGCTGGCCCGCCATAACCCATTAAATCCTGCGTAAAGAATAGCTAAGAAGGCAACTGGATCTTGCTCGCCAGTGCTCTTAAAGTTATTGCGAACCTCGTAGAATTTAGCCCGTGGATCAGGATCACCTTGAATGCTATCGAATAGATCACGAACTTCAGTCAAGTAATCGTTCTTACGAAGTGCAAGCTCTTTGTACATGTTAATCAAAGGCAAACAGGTATCGTTTAAGTATGCCTCCTTTGCATGCGTTAGCGAGACAGATGCACTTCCTGCAAAAGGCTCGTAGCACACGTCCATACTTCTGAAAACTGGTAGAAGCCACTTTTTAGATCCTGTCCATTTAATTGTCATTCTTTTTCTCACTTGGATTGTACAACTGTTCATTCAGTAACTGCTGTTGAATTATCTCAGTTTTGAGGCGTTCTCGATAGAACTTCTCATTGTCCATCTGTATTCTTCGATACTTTTGGTACAACATTGTAGCAAATCCTGGAATTGAAAACACTAAAATTGCTGAGCTGACAATGCCAGCTACAACGATCAGACCTATCAAGAAATTAGCCATCAGTCACCCTTTGTCACAATGAAAGGCGCCGGCGCCCATAATTGTCTCCTTACTAGACAAGACAATTGTACCACAATTTGATGGTTATTTACAATCGAAGACTACTTTAAAATGTGTGTGTGTGATTCTCTAAGTGAATTTCCAGAGACTCTTAATAACACACATTTAGCTTGAAACTCTTCGATACTAATACATCCTGAGTAGCTTAGTGCACTTTTAACTCTGGATTCTACTTCTCCCAGGATAGTTTCTACGCTGTCAGTTTTAAATGGGATTCTTGTTGTAATACCTTCAAGAGACGCAGCTTTACCTCTCCAATCAATTTGCGCATCTTTACTGGCCATACCTCGATAAACCTTCATGAGCTGGCCTTTATACATGTAAGCCTCACCAGGAGTAGATGCTGTCCCAGCTAACATACTACCCAGCATAACAGCATCAGCACCTGCTGCAAGGGCCTTAGAGATGTCTCCTGCGTTTCTTAGGCCGCCGTCGGCAATCAAAGCTGCCGGTCTTGTCGAGGTTGCACACTCAAGAATTGAAGACAATGTTGGCATTCCGTGTCCTGTCTGGAGTCGAGTACTACAAATACTTCCACCGCCGATTCCGACTCGAATACTGTTTGCGCCCCAGTCTGACAAGTCGTCGAAACCTTTCTTCGTGGCTACATTGCCTGCCATTATGTGGATGCCCAATCCGTACTGCTTGCGTAGTTCATAGAGCGCTTTTTTCATCATTTCTGTGTGTCCATGGGCTACATCAATACAAAACTTGTTAGCACCCTCCTGGATATGTGCATCGACGCGCTCGATATAGTCACCTGATACGCCGATCGCTATGACTTTGTTGTGTGCTTTCTTTGCTATTTCGACCTGATCTTCGATAGAGTTATATCTGTGAATGACGCCGATTCCGCCGGACCTTGTCATATCATTACACATAACATCTTCAGTTACAGTGTCCATCGGACTTGAAATAATAGGCAGTGAAAGATCAAGACCGCCACAGAATGAATATAAGCTAATCAAGCTCCTAGATGGGATCTTAGAGTATTGCGGTCGAATGAGAATGTCGTCGAAACAGAGCAACTCCGGTTTTTGTAGGTCAAGTCTCATTTAAAAAGTACCTCGTTGTGTCCATGACGGACTGTCTAGAAACTCTATGTGATCAATAGGGAACGCTGCATTTTTTCGAATAGCACTTGTGATTGACTGTAACATGGCTTCTTCTGAATCATATCGGCGCAACACACCGTTATAAAAGAATGGCCACTCTTCTTTGTGCCCCATAGTGGCGTTTAAATAGCTCAATTTTACTGCTGTCGAAAATACGTCAAGCTTATTGATGTAGATTTTGTTTGATCCAGTAATATTGATTGCTTTGATAAGTTTGTCAACATTGAGAAAGTTTGTATCTCGTGCCCTTCCAGTTGTTACGCCAATCTCTTTACCTGCTACGGCGAGATCTTTTTTAAAACGAGCGTGATTCTCCGGCTCTGGATCGAAACTAGGATCGATTCCGACTCTTGTGTCATACATCTTAGCAACACCGTAGACATCACGTATTGAATAGTGTGAGAAGCCTAAAGATAGTGCACCAGCGGGTGTTGTATTTGAAGATGTAACATATGGATAGTTTCCGTAGTCTACATCAAGCCAACATCCTTGTGCTCCTTCACATAACACCTTCTTTCCGAGTACTTCATCCCAAATCATGTGTGCAGGGAGGTAGTCTTTTGCAAGTTTTCCTGTTCGTCCATATTTGTCCCTATACGCTGGTGCAATACCGTTACCTGTAGTACCCAATCTTTCCTTGAACTCTCCAGAATCTTCTCTAATGTGATCATTCGTAACGATATGAGCACGAGGAGATACTTTGACAAGTGAACCGTTATGTCCTGCCTTCTCTAATAGGGAGATCTCTCGCATCAGTTTCTCAACATTAACAACACAACCAGGACCAATCACACTCTTGATGCCGAAGAGTACACCGCAAGGGACAATATGTGTTTTGTATACCTTTTCTTCTCCATCTTTTCCGGGCACATGAATTGTGTGCCCTGCATTTGAACCTCCGCTCCATCTCGCGACCATGTCATAGTCACCTGTTGATGCTAGTCCTGCTGCTATCTTTCCTTTTCCTTCATCGCCCCAAGCTAAACCTGTAACGATGTCAACGATCAAACCCATGTCGTTTTGTCCCTTTGAATTATTTCTAAACAATCTGAATCACGATATAGTAAACCAAGTGGTGTGTATATCTTGTAGCACAATCCTTCGGAATAAGGTGCTGGAATTTGGGCATCAGTTATGATGCCTACTGTTTTGTTCTTGAGCGAACCAAAATGTCCCGTTGCTTTCCAGACACGAATTTCTACCAGGTCACCACGACCTACATTACTCATACTACTACCTGCTTCATTGATTGTATTAGCTTAGCATTTATGTCTGTTCGCTTTATAATACAACCATCAGGTGCTAACATTGTATAGACAACACAAGATGATCTAGTGTTAAATGAGATGACTAGACCGACTGTGTCAACTTTAAAGTGTTCACTGTAACCTTTAGCATAGACAGTTATCTTAACTAAGTCACCGGAGTTAAGGCAGTTTCGTTTCATGCAATCCCTCAACTAATTCATAGTCCTGAAAAAATCTGGTGTGTATCGTGAGTGTTTCTGAATCAATGACTTTTGTTGTTGTGATGTATGTAATTTCTGAGCATCTCACATTCATCACGATTCCGAGGCTTCGTGTGGCCCTATGTCGGACTAGATCACCTCGCATGTATCTATACATCAGTCTAGATCCAGTGGACGAATCTTCCATGCTGTGGTCGATGGACCCCACTTGTCGTCGCCCTTAGCTTGACACATCCAAACACTGAACCTTGGGATCTCTTCTTTGAGATTACCCCAAACCTTGAGCCAAACAAGATTGTTGTCGCCATCTTGTGCTCTGATTCTGTGATACGTCTTGCCGTTCTTGGTCTTTTTAACTTGAACTTCTCGACATAGGAACCATGCAACTGCTTCGACGCCACCTGGGATTTCTGTCAACGGAGGAATATCCTTCTCTTCAAGCCTTTCCAAAAACCCTTCTGGGAACAACTGTTCATTACTAATGGCACTTCTAAGGTCAGCGTTGAATGTGATCTTCTCGGTTCGAGTCCAATCTTCATCGAACTCGACTGACTTGATTAGATCTGGGAGAATGTCTGGGACTGCCTTACCGTTCTTGATATCACGCTTAATACCCGCAGCAGACTTACCCTTCTTTCCTTTTCGCAATACGTTCCAATTGTCCATCAAGAGCGCATGTAGTTGTCGGTGATTTTCAAAAGTACCGTCTTTGAATTCAGCAAGTGAGTTGAACGCTTCGATTTTGCAGAGTGAATCAAATGATCCCTTGTTCATCTTAGAGTGATACCACTTGCCTTGGTCATCAAACAATAGATCTTCAAGACTCTTGAATGGACGAGATTCTAGGATCTCAGCAGCTGCAGTCTTACCAACTCTCTTGATAGAAGAAAGCGGAGGTACGAAGGCATTGATTTCGTATGAGTACTCCCATTCAAATCCAGAGTGATTAATGTCGATCGGAGCAATTTCATAGCCGAGACGCTTAAGTTCAACAATTGCCTTTGATAGACCTGTCGGACTGTTGTTCTCAGACTGCAAGATTGTTGCAATCCACTGCTCTGGATGATAAGTGAAGAGCCACGCGCCGAAGTAAGAGTCAATTGCATATGCAATGGCGTGAGACTTGTTAAATCCATAGACGCTGAAGAATTCGATCTTTTTCCAGAGTTCTTCTGAGATATGCTCTGGAATGTCATGGAGTTTCTTGGCGCCCTTGACAAACTGGTCTCTAGCAGCAGCACGCTCATCGCCCTTCTTACCCATTGTATCAAGTGACTTCTTAACAAGAGTCTTACGAAGTTTGTCAGATTCCGCAGGTGAGAATCCAGCTAGCTCTTGTGCAAGTAGCATGAACTGCTCTTGGAAGGAGATATATCCGAGGGTCGGACTTAGGATTTTCTCAATAATTGGGTGATCATAAGTAATTGCAACACCTTCTAGCAGCTGTTTTTTTGTTGCAACATAGTCGGTGTGCACGTTAGCCTGGAGTGGACCGGGTCGGTAGATTGCAGTAATTGCGCCTAGCTCGGTTGCATCTGTTGGCTTGACCTGTCGACAGAATTCACGAGCACCTTCAGCAGTAAATTGGAAGAGGCCTGGCGCAAAGTCTTGCTGATGATATGCTGTCTTGAAGACATGCAGATCATCGGGATCGTTTGTTCTGCAATTTAAGTGCTTGTCAAAGTAGGCTTTTACTTCATCAAACGTCGGCTTGGGATTACCTTCCTTGATTAAGATTCGACGAATACAGTTTCTAACGTCTTCCATGAGCGTCAACCCAAGGAAGTCAAACTTAATGAATCCGTTGTCTTCAAGGTTACGGAAGTTCATACCTTCTGTCCAAGGTGTTTGTAGTTCACCGCGAACAGAGATGATCGGCATCGTTCTTTCAAGCTGCTCAGGTGGAGCGATAATGACACCACCAGCGTGACGACCCAGACTCTTGTTCTGCATGAAAAGAGCAGCAATGTGTTGCTTAACCTCTGGGTACTCATCCATGAATGCACGGTACTTCTTAGAATACTTCATACAATCTGCGTGCTTGAGAACGAACACCGACTTCTCAGTGTTGGAGTCCTTAGCTTGAGGCATGACCTCTTCCTGTAGGCCACGAGTAAGATCAAAGACCTCAGAAGCAGGAATATCGTAGAATGAAGAAATGTCCTTTAGTAATGACTTGAGTTTCAAAGTATTGAAGTTAGACACAGGAATGACTGCGTCGTTGCCGTAAAGTTCACGTGCAGCGTTAATCAAGACGTCGCGGTCGCCAACATCAGAGTCGATGTCAGGCCAAGAAGTACGGTGTCGACCAAGGAATCGCTCCCAAAGTAAACCGTATTTCAGTGGATCCACCTGTGTAACACCGAGAAGATAGTTGACAAGTGAACCAGCACCTGATCCTCGACCACATCCAAAGAGCGTTGATTTAGCAGCAAGGTTAAAGACCTGATACATGACCAAGAAATAGTTTTCAAACCCAAGGTGCTTGATGTCAGACAACTCATAGTGAGCGCGCTTGATATACTCTGCGTTTTTAGCAAAACCTTCCTTGATCAACCCTTCCTTAACGAGTTTTGCAAGCTGATTGAAGGCTGACTCTTCTTTGGTAGAAAAGTTAGGTAGCTTTGCTTCAGTGTCAATCCATGTGTCAGAGCACATATCCCAGCAAATGTCGTGTGTTCGCTCAATTGAGTCACGAACAATTGCTTCGGTGCCTTCATAGAATGGGTACTTGTCTTTATGTGCAAGGTACTCATCCCACATCTGTTGTGCATTTTTAGGATAGAGTTCACACTTTAGATCTTCTTTCTTCGGAAGACCCTCGTCATCTTTTCGCTTCCAACCAAGGCGTCTATAGAGTTCTCGTGCTTGCCACAATTCAGGTGCTGGATAGTGAGAGTCAGCAGTGGCCACAAGTGGAATACTAGTCTTCTCAGCAAGCTTGATTAGTGCAGCATTTGTTAGATGCTGGGCTGGGAGGCTGTTGAACTGCATCTCGAGAAAGAAGTTTTCTTGACCAACAGCGTCGACAAATCGGTCTGTCATGTTTTCGAGGCGATTCATGACATTGACAGCAGCTTGGCCAGTTAGAAGATCAGGGTGAAGCTCATCGAACTTCTTATCAGGAAACTCCTTGTAGATCAAACCAGAAGCTGCGCCACCGACGCATGCTGTACTTACGATAAGACCTTCGCTATGTTCTTTGAGCATGTCATAGTCAATACGAGGGAAGCGATAGAATCCATGCTTGAAAGACTTCTTGACGAGCCTGTAAATATTGTGAAGACCTTCTTGATTCTTGGCCAAGACAACTAGGTGATAGTATCGCTGCCAATCTGGCTTTCCGGACGATCTTGTCTCTTCCTCAGACTCAATGACGTGTCCTTCCTCTTCCTCATTAGAAGTTTTCGCCTTTGCTGCAGCCTTTTGTGCTTTGTGAGCTTCATAATCTAATCGCCACTGTGTCAGAGAGGGGACAAAGTAAAACTCTACGCCATACAACTGACGGAACTTCTGACCTTTCTTTCTTCTCTTTTCATACTCTTTCCTTGCGTGAGCATGAGAGTTTGCATTTCCGTGATTTGTAATCGACCAAGCGTCCATTTCGTTGTTAAGAACGAATTCGACGTGATCTGATGGATATCCTAAACCATCGTATGTAGAGAATCCATCGTGAGCGTGTAGACCGACGAATCGGTTAGGTGGTCGAATTAACTTTGACATTATACTCCTAGCTGTCATTACTCTAGCAGCTTTTAAGGACGGCCGACTAGCTTATTTTTGTTCTTGTATATTGTACCATCAACTAGTACACAATTACACATTTTGTTTCCTCTTTGTAATCGAAAAGTATATACAAAGAAGAATGTTATTGAAGGCAGGCAGAACCTACGGAGAGGGTTACGACCCCTCTACCACTTTAGATCAACTCCCGTGGACGGCTATCCTCCGTCTTTGTATATCGGGCCAGCATTTAATGGTCTGCACGTTTAAAGTTGTCGCCCCCTTCTTCAGCTTTCATCATCTTACGTTATTAGATTACTTGCTTAGTGAAGCTGCCTGCTATCCTGATTGGGTGTTTCTCCTCAATAACAAAAATGATAATTTACTCTACTCATGTGACAGATTTGCTTTAGCTTTCTCAGCTCTCACTGCATCATTGAGAACTGCCAGCCTTCCTTCGCGACTTTTGTATGAATAAATTGCATCGTCTAACATCTTCTGTTCGACATGCGTTTTAAGGCCCTTACCTTCATTTGTTACCCAGCCGACGAATCGGTTAGGTGGTCGAATTAACTTTGTAATGGCGACCATAGTAAGTGTATTCGGCAATCCAAATATCTTCTTAAATTCTCGTCAGTAAAATAAGCTCTGGTACAGGAACAGACTCAAATATCTTGCTTACTTTTGAATTCGCAAAATAGCGGCAAGACAAAGCTAATGCTGTTAGTATGTATCCGAGCACTGCAATGGTGACGGCGACACTATACACAATTGCACTTCAATTTATGTTCCTTTGAATGAGTTCGTTATACTATAACGTACAACAAAACTTTTTACAAGTCAAAGTTCTACACAGGATTAGGCGTTGTATCCATCAGTAAATTCAGTAACAACATCAGATAGTATGTCAGTAGCATCTCTACCAGAGACACCTTCAGTTTTTTCTACATCGACTAGAAATGCTTCAAGTGCTGTGTAAAGGCCAACTTCTTCTGCGATCTCATCGTACAATGGGTAAACGCCGTCTACTTCTGATATGACTTCTGCGATTAGGCCGCGAATTCTTTTTCTATTTAGTGTCTTCATGTTTTCCTGCTTATTATCGTGCAAACGAAGGTTCAGAAAGGGACGATCTTAGCTTCTTTATGTGTTCCATCATGAGATCTTCTAGTGCATCATATGCGTCTTCGTCAGTCGGGAATTTTTCCAATGTAATTGTCTCATCGACAAATCTTTCCATTGCGTCATATAGCCCAACTTCTTGTGCAATCTCATCGTGTAGCGGGTAGGTGCTCTCTTTAAGAATGTTAGCTATTTCTTCTCGAATGAGCTTTTGAAACTTGGTTTTCATCTTAGTCTTCCTCTTCATCAAATATGTCAACAAGGCTTGAAACACCAGTGTGAATTCCGTCTTCGTAGTCTTTCATTTTTTTAACTTTTTTCGGACCCGCTTCTTCTTCTGCCATCTCTTGAGCTGCTCTAAGCTCTGCAGGTAGGTCTTTTACAGCGCCTTCGCCCATGAACCCTTTTGCAATCCAAGATCCGTCGGGCTTCAATATTAAGACTTCGTTTCCAAAAGCGCCTAAAGGATAAATTAAGACTTCGCCCTTATTTGATGTACTAACTGCCGTTTCACCTTGCTTGATTCCAGCAGATAATTTTCGTGTGATAGACTGTGGTGAGTCTGACTGTCTTGCTACCAAATTGTCAAGTTCTTCTTTGATAAGCTTTCTAATTACTGACGTCGAGAGTTTCATTTAAAAATGCTCCATACAATGTAATTATCACACGGAGCAGCTAAGTAACCTAACTCAATAAAACTTGGTCAAGTCGATATTGAGTTCATCAGCAGCTTCTAGATACTTAAGCGGATTGTAGTGTGATCCGCCACAAATTTTAGAGAGTATTGTCTCTACAACATCTTCAATACCTGATTCAAGATTAACCGTTGGCGACCATCCAGAGGTCTTTCTGAAGCTTTTTGATGACAACCTATGGTTTCCAAGGTAGTCAGTTTTTGGATTCCATCTGACTATTTCTGACGGTACTTTAAGCTGATCAATTATTTTGATAAATGGCGGCCAGTCTTTAAATGATACTGTGTGTGATCTCATACTGGCTGCTAATACTTGATCAACTGTGTCAATAATCTCACCAGTAACTCTAGGATCTTCAGCGGCGACAATGAAATCTTGACCCCACAGATTTTGTTCAGCTGCCATTAACACAGCAGTACAATAATCCTTGACATGAAGATAGTCTTTGTACTTGGTTGGATCGAGAAACATATCGATTTCTTCTCTTCCTATCATTGCTCCGTAAATAGACTTGGCAATTAGAGAGTTCATGTCGCCTTCGCCGCCATATGCAAAGAGAGGCCTGATGATGTTTGTTTTGCCTTTCGATTCTCTTACGATCATGTCACCTGTTTGTTTTAGCTGACCGTAGTAAGTTGTAGGCTTTACCGTGCTTTTCTCTGTGATGAGTGTGTGTTGGTAATTTGGAGTGTCATAGATTACTGTCGTTCCCATGTAGCTTACTAAGATCCCTTCTGCTTCGCATGCTCTAACAATGTTGTAAGTTCCGTTCACGTTTGTAAGAGTTGCCTCAGCAGCAGACAGTGCAACGACGTCTGTACCTACAACTGCAGCATTGTGTATAACAAGATCAACCTCGAAATGTGTAAGTGCTTTTCTCCATTCCACGATTGTATTCTTGTGTACGCAAGGCTCCATAAACATAGAGGGCTGATGTGGTTCGCCTTTGACCCGCCAGATAAGATGTTTAGCAGCTTCTTCAGTACACAAAGAAACGAACTCATGGCCTCGTTTTTTGATTTCTTTAATTAGTCCTTGAGCGATGAAACCTTTTTCACCAGTGATTGCAATTTTCATTTTTCCCTCTACTTAATGTTACAAGCTTGACACCAACAACCTGCTGGGTTGACCATACATTCCGAAGGGTCCCAGTCTTTTCTTCTTCGCTTCTTCTTGCGTTTTTCCTTCAAAGGGCCCTTAGTAACCATGGGGGCGTTATTCAAAAGCGCGTCATTTTTGGTGTCCATTTATCTTTCCTCTAAACAAAGCAGGCTATCTCTAACTATTTGTCAAAGATAGCCCTTTTCATGTATGATCAAAGATTACTCAATGTTGCCTTCATACATCTCAACAGCAAGTGATCCATCTGCTAAAGAGCGCTTGATATAGGCATCAAGATCTTCAAGTGATGTACAGACTGTGACACCAGATGCCGACAACATAAGGTTAAACTTAGCGCCTTCAGGTAAACCTGCACAGAAGTAAACGATTGGTCGATCTAGGCAATGGAAATACCCTGCCTCGAAGATTGAACCCATGTCCTTGTTTCGAGTGTTGCAGATCATCCAGTCTGAATCTTGCATGCCCTTGATGTTGCCACTGAAGATCTTGTCTTGCAGCGAAAGGGATGCATCAGCAGGTGCAACAGCTTCATCACGTGGCGAGAAGTAATTCAACCCATTGTCGTCAAGAACTTTCTTGATTGCCTCAAGCTCTTCGAGCCACTCTGGACTAAACCAACCGCTTGCTATGTAACACTTCTTCATTCGTATTCTCCCTTTATTGTATTTGTCATTCTACCCACCCAACGTCAGTTTTCCATGCAGAATATTCTTCTCGAATGTCTTTCACTTCCTTGTCATAACCTTCCATTAGTTGGTCGAATCTAAAGTTCTCGGGCTTACCAAGTTCTGGGTCTGTTCCGTTAACTTCATTTCTGTAGCAGTTGTAGATGAAGTCTTCTGGGTGCCAGTCAAACTTATCGGAGTCGGCATCGGGCCAGTACAGATTCGTAGCCTTTCCAGTACGAGCTGTTGCAATGTAGTGGCGAGAAGCTGCATGCGGATTGATGCATGATGTAATCTCTGGGAACAACTTAGCGACAGCAATAAACATCTGGTATGCCATCACATTGTCTGTTGTAGGCTGAATCTGCTTATCAAAACGCTGACGAAGGAAGTTGAGCATATCCTTTAGGTTGCATCGGGCGTAGTAGTGTGTCTCAATAGCTCTAGGAAGGATTGTCCTTGCATCCATGATTGAAATCTTACGAGAATCAATCATATCACAGTACAACTCCTTTGCATCTTCAACGTGCTTCTTCCAACGCTCGTAGAGTTCTGGACTGTTCTGGACAGGACCTGGAACTAGCGCATTGCTATGTGACTGCCAACGATCTCCAGTACACTGAGCGCTGAATGAGAACGTTCTGTGTCTGATGAGATGGGTGACTGTCTGTAGATCGATGCCTTCAATGCGGAAGGTAAAGTCCAAAGTCTCCATAACAGTCGGAAGTGCTTTGTAATTGAGAGCGAGTTCGAGTGCTTCATGTCCCTTCCATGCTGGGACATCGTCCGGGTTGTGCATTCCTGGTGCGTCTTCCCATGTAGCATTGATAAACTGATAGACCATTCGCCTGACACGCTCAGGATCAGGATAGTCGAGCAAAACTACATTTAAAGAGTCAAGATCGTTCTTGAACTCAGTTGTTGGCTTTTCGTCAAAGCGAATCGCCATGGGAAATTCTACGGGCTTTAATTTTTTGTCTTGTGGCATCCTTTATTCCTCACTAAATATTACAACTTTTGACGTAAATGTTCAAACTATTTCTAGACATCATTCCAGTAGCTATCTGGCTCAGATGACGCTTGCTTAATTACCCTTAGCACCTTCGACCATTCGAAGAATAAGTAGTGTTCACAATTGTCAGCACCATGAAGATGCTTCTCGGATTGCCACACATTTATGGATTCTAGAGAGTCAATAATATTTTTGGTCATTAATCGCTCAAAGCTTTAAGTTGATATGAGATGATCTCTGGCTTGCCCTTTAGTTTAAATCGGAACCCTGTGCTCTTTACAATGACAATATCATAAAAGTCAGCTGAGTCTAGTTGGTCTTGGACGAGACTGCTATAATCACTGCTAGTGTCTACAAATGAACCTAGGAGTTCACTGCATCAACGCCATTATCGTCTGTCCATGTTGAAATAGCAAGAAATCTCTGTGAATTAGACTCAACGAGCTTGATCATTTCTTTATGACGTCCGCTTAGAATTTTGTCAGTCAAGTAGCCGTTTTTATACAAGGCCCTGACAAGAGGTGATGTAAATTCTAAGACGAAGTCAATTGTTTTTTATATCTTTTTCTTTGTCGCTTACACATAGTTTAGTCCTTCTTTGTGAGTCTTTTAACAAAATTGTACAACCCATCCGCTGTATCGTACATTGTCACATTTTCAACATTTTCTAGATCAGCATTAACTGATGTTCTGGGTGATAGTGTATGTACTCCGTGCTTTGCGTATTCTGTTGCATGCTTTGGTGAATCATCAATAGCACAAACAACCTTTTCGCTCTTGTAGTAATCAGTTCTTGCTAGCCACAAATATTTCTCAGGTGAGAAACTAATTCGATGACATTTGATACCACTCTTTTCAAGCCAGGCGTAAGTGTCGTATTTGCATACAAGGAGATCGGCTGGTCGCGCTGTCAATAGATGGATCCAGTATCCTTCGTCGTAGAGTTTGTTTATCGTTTCTACGATGCTAATGTTTGTTCTCATTGATTTGAGTCGTCTAGCCTCAATGAACTTCATGTACATTTCTTCTGTGATTGAGTAGTAAGCAGTTGAATCTTCATCAGGAACGAAGTCAGTATTTGCCTTAACCCATCGTGTGCATTCGTCTTTAAAGGGCGTCAAAACGTCATCAACATCAACGATGATAACGGGCTGCCCTTCCCACTTGACCTGCTCTTTATTAAAGCGCGTGTTTAGATGCAGATCACGTACACTGAAGGCGTCTTCAAAGTCATCGTGAGTAATCCCCCACGTGTTTAAGATAGCTAGAAGATACCTGAAGGCGTCGACAGATTCGTGTAAGATTTTGCTAAGCTCTGGACTTTCATCTTTTGCACGGTGGTGACGATAATTGACGCCATCTAAGATATCGCCAACTTCCTTTTGTAAAGAAGCAGAGAACTGCAACGTAAGTTTCTCTCTATCTTCTTGAGTTAGATTCTCGTGATCAATAAAGTTCTCGGAAAATCGCTTTTGCTTTAGTAGCATTTCTTTAAAAGTATCTTTCATGTAATCCTCTAGTAATTATTACACATTACTAGAGGATGTTCAATTAATAGTCACTTCTAAGTCGCTCATGGATAACTCGATCCTTTTCTACATAGGACTCATATATTTCATGAGGTGTGAATCCTGCAAGAATAAGCACAGAGAAGAAGTAATTCATAGCATCTACCCATTCTTCTAGAAACTTGTCACGATCAAAGTCAGGCATTTCTGTCTTGCGATGAGGTTTCCAGTTCTTTAGATGATTAAGTGCTTCAAAGACCTCTTCTACGCCACGTAGAGAGACGTCTCTTAAGTTCCTCTGTGACTCTTTTGACCTTAAGTCCAAAGGCCATTCAGACTGTGCTCCGGGTCGATTCCTACTTAAAGCATGCATAAACTCTTCACGAAGTCTAAACATCTCTTCAAACCTGTCAGGGACAGGAGGCACCGGCATTGGCGCATCTTCATCAAAGCGATCCATTATTCACTCTCGTTGTCTTCTGATAGCATCTTTGTCTGGTGGTCTTCGACTTCTTGCATCATAGAGTTAATTTGCTTTTCAAAAAGCTCCCTATAATCTGCAGTAAGAGCAAGCTTACCATCTTCTGTCGGTTCAACTTCGATCATTCGAATATGATCAATGATGTCTGTTCCCGACAAGATCGCGAGTTGCAATGTGTCTCTAAGTTGCCCAATTAGTTCGTCTGCGAAATGATACTTCATACTATCTCCTATTTGACTATCTTAATTCTTCTGTCTTATTTGTTTAAGTTTGAACTGACGGTACCCAATGGGTAGTTCGCTTATCTTTTGTTGTTTCTTTGATTACCTTGTTACCTTCGGGGTCTTCTTTCTTACCGTAAACTTTTAGCTTAAATTGGAAAGACCCTTCGTTTCCGTTAGGGCTCCTGTAGTTCTTTATAGTGGTTCCACGGTATTTGTAGCTTGATGACATTACATCACATATGATTTTGCATAAAAGCTCCCACTCCTTATCTGATACATCATAGACAGGACGATTAGGTGATATCTTTGACATATACAGCACTTCTGCCTTTATATAATTTCCTACTCCTGCAAAATAACTCTGATTCATTAGTACTTCTGCAATTGTCTTCTTTGTTTGACGCAACTTAGCTTTTGTAATGAACTTTTTGCTTTGCAATACGCTTTGTCGCAAAGGATCCCAACCAAGACTGTCAAGTTTCTTTTGAAGAGCTTTGGATTCTGAAACATACTTTAGTGTTCCGAAATTTCGCATATCACAAAACACAAGCGTTGTATTATTGTCAAGTGTGAATCTAGCATGACCATGTTTTGGAAACTCCTCTCCGTCTTTTACAATGGACCAGTTTCCTGTCATCCCAAGCGTATTAAAGATGTAAGGTGCATCTTCGAGGAGAAAGTAAATAAACTTACCCTTGGCACGAACAGCTTCAATCATAGCTGGAAGAGAAGACTTAAGATCTTCATCACCAAAAGGCTTCTTTTCTCTTGAGTATCTTCCTGATGCGTATTGCACTTTCGTGATTGATCTTCCTTCTACAAATCGTGAGATTTGATCTACTACGATCGCAACTTCAGGGCCTTCTGGCATTACTACTCCATCTCGTCGTCAAAGCAGTCCATTGTATTCATTGTAAAAATCGGACCTAGAGAAATTGAATGAATAGGTCCATCGTACCAATCTTCGTGATAGCCGAATGTCCAGTACTTACGTTTTACAAGCAGATGCAGTGTCATGTTTTGCTTGTACTTAAAAAAGGGAACTTTAACATTGAGAAAACTAAAGGCTATAAATCCTGCTGTTTGATCAATTATGTGAATCCCTATTTCTGCTTTTAGCACTTTAAAGGACAGCAGCATCTACAGCGTCTTTTTTGATAAGGTGTGAAACAATATCGACAACTACATCAACTTCAAATATTTCATCGACCCTATCAGCTAAAGGCTTAACTCTATCAGCTAAAGGCTTAACTCTTTCACGTACATCATTCTTTAGTGTCTCCGCAAAGTACGCACGATTAAATTCCTTTGAGTTGATAGGCTCCTTGATATCGTGAACGATTCGGAACAGCTCATTGTGAAACTTATTAGATGGGTATATCTTGATGCTGCTCAACCTTTCTCTTAGTGTGTCTCTACTAATATCTCTTGCAACGTACTGGTCGACGAGTTCCATTAGTGCATTAATTACTTCGTTATCTACTTTTTTACTCACTGTCTTCATCCATTAGCATTACTGCCATTGCAGCGTAGTTGTGTAAGTCTATCAGCGTATCACGAAGGCTTTCGTCTTCAACAAGCGAGACACCATTTTTTGTGATAGCAGACATTCTACGAATCTTATCACCCATCCTAACCAAGACACCGACAGGACCAAAGTCGGAAAATGCATCTCCGTAGTCCTTGTTCTTTCTTGAAAAGAGTGCAAATGCCTCGTCTTGGACAGCTCTTAGCTGCTTCTCTCTATCGTTCATGTCATTCCTCTTTTTGTATGCGGCGTCGCCAATTGACTACTAACGAACCGCTATTCTTTTTGTACTGCGAAACGTGCCACTTACCCCACTTTCCTGGATACACCTTCCAGCCTTTTGGAGACTCAATGTCGATGGGTGCGAGTTTCTTAAAGTTAATGTCTGCATCATTTGGCTTTCTTGTCGCACGAGAAGAAATAGTCACAATGCCTTGCCACTTAGTCTTAACTGTCGGTATGAAAAACTCTTCACAGTTAGCAAGCGGGTTATTAGTTACCAGCTTTTTCATATTTCGCTCGATGTATAAGTTCTTATCACACTGATTTCTTCTTCGTATCTATAGATTATGGTTCTATTGTGTGCATAACATTTATAAAGCGCTCCTATAGATTCTGTCTTGACAAGTTGTAAAACTAAACAAAAGCCCAGAACTTCATCACATGAGTTTGCATATACTAACGTTCCAGGCTTAATCATTATTGTTATGTCCTATTTGCAAATGCCGCGACGGATACTGGCCACAATGTCAATGCAATTGTGTTTAGTGCCTCAGCAACTTTCTGAATTTCCCACTGGGCACCTTCATGGGTTCTCAATCTAATAAAATGCATCAAGTTATGCAAATTTACTGTACCATAATATTCTGTATAAAGATTTTGAGGTAATACTCCTCTCGCTTGTTCGCGACAGACTCCTGCGTCAAGCAATTTTTCAAAAAGTGCAAGACTGTGTATATGATGCACGAGGACTGCTTCTGACGCTTTTGTTTTTATGTTATCGAGTGAAACAATGTCAGGGTCGATCAATTCATTTTCGTTCGATGCCTGTCTGTTAGATTTATGCTGTGTTCTAAACTCTTGTGGTTCATAGAACCTCATGTTAATGTCAGTGTATCTTCTACTAATCTCGTTGTATGCCCATGTCCTATGACGATGATGCTGTGATCTAACGTAAAGTGGCACTGTAAATCTAAATGTTGCTGTGCAGTGCTCGAATGGTGACGTATGATTGTGCTTGGCAAGATAGTTGATAAGCTTTTCATCTTTACTGTCAACTTCTCCTTTTTGTCCACCAAAAGAAACTCGAGCAGCGTTAACAACGCTTAAGTCAGTGCCCATGTGACTAATAAGTTCTACTTCACCAATTCCGTCTTCGTATAGTTCAATCTTCATTAGAAATGTTCCTTGTATTCTGTTGCTGTTTCAATCTTGTAAAGCGTTGTGTAGTCAGCAGTCTTGTCACTTAGTCCCAAAACTTCTAATCCCTTCTTGGTTTTCTTTCCAAGATAGCCGTCAATCGATCCTACGTTCATTCCGCATCGATGTAACTGCGCTTGTAGTGCACGATTTCTTACTCTTAAGAAATCTCCGACACCAATATCTAGAGACGCACACATCGCAGCTTCTTTATACCCAAGGACGTCATAGGTTTTTGACCAGATTCCCATATAGTCAAAGTGCCAAGATTCTGATTTTCCTTCCCAGGGCCCTTTGATAACTGGTCTCCAACCTAATGGAACAGCTAACTCCCACAATTTATCAAGTTGCTTGTCGGCTGGAACACCTGGAAACTTTAGCATGTCAACGTGTATATCAATCGCTCGCCCTGAATTGTGGAAAGAGAATCCGGGCTCGGCAACAAATACGTTTTTCATGGTCTTTGAGTCGTATTTGCTGGATGACCTGTCAGGCTTCCCTGCTTTGACCCATCTTATATAGCGATCACGAAGCTCTGCCTGTGTCTTGAATTCTCTAAGCCCATCCGTAATCCTAAGATCTCCGCACTCTTTAAGTACTGCAGAATTTAAATTGACAAGTGCACTTTCAGCTTCAGCTACAAACCATCCTGTTTTAAGCTTAGAAAGCGATGTTAACGAATGTCTAAGACTGTTTATTGGGTAAGACGATACCACAGATTTATGAATTCTAACTAATTCTATTCTCGGTGTGATTTTCATTATTCAAACCTTGTTTCTACTGTTACTGTTCGCGTCATCTTAGGTACTCTAATGAAGTTCGCGATACCTAGATTTTTTGTTTCTGTAGGTGACAAATACCAGTCTGCGTTTCCACGCTTGAACATTTCCTTGATAAAGAAGTCTTCAGGCTTCCCACAGTTTCTTGCCATGATCTTGAAGAGTCGTTCATTCAATCTTTTCATTTCTTCTGTAGAAGCTACAATGTCTGTGTGCTTTCCTCTAGAACCACCTGATATTTCGTGTATCATGACACGAGCATTCTTGTCAATGAATCGATAGCCATCTGTTCCCATTGATAGCAGAAATGATCCACATGACATAGCTTTACCCACAGCAATAGTGGCAACAGGCTTCTCAGCGTTTTGAATATCAGATATCATAGAGATCAAGCTATCAACATATCCACCATAAGAATCGATGACGATGGGAATAACAGGCTGACCTGATTCATGAGCCTTCGACATGAATTCACTAAATTTCTTTGCCGACTCTTCGTCGAACTTTGAAACTCTCATGAGTAGGGGCACGCTTCTAAATTTACACTCTGTTATTTCGTTGCCGATAATCTGTGTTGTAACTCTCATTTTCCCTCCAAGAAATCTGATAAAACATTATACGGCAAGGCACCTACTTTTCTTCTTTTTTCTTCGCCTTTTTCAAAAACAATGATTGTAGGGAGGCCTGATACCCTTGATGCCTGTGCAAGAGCGGGCTCATCCTCAGCGTTTATCTTAACGAATTTGTACTTTCCAGGTGGTAGTGCACTCTCAAGCTTTTCAATAGTTTTTGCAAGCGTCTTGCAAGGTCCACACCAGCTAGCCCAGAAGTCGACAATGACTGTCTCTTCCGCCTCTAAAACCTCTTTCTTAAAGTTATCATCATTAACTTCTATCACTTTTCTGTCTCCATTCAAATGCTGTAACTGTTAGACCATTATCATCATCCGGACAGGACTTTACAAACAGTTTGCTCTTTTTAAATCTCTTTTTGACTTCAGCCTCAGTTTTGAATTGAAATGTTCTCAAAGAACCAATTGACCAAGGTATGTCGTAGTTTTCATTCAATGCAAATGTTCCATTACAATATCTGAAAACTACTTTATCGAGTTTGATTATCTCACAATTGGTCTCTTTGAGGATTCTTTTGAGTTTTCTAAGCTGCATGTTTCACTCCATTTTAGCATTTTCCGTGTCCACAAGCAGAACACATCACACAGCCTTCTGTATAGTGGAGTGCGTCAGGTGCACCGCATTCAGGGCAATCCTTAGTTCCGCCGGGTCTTGTTCCATCTTGGATGTATGTCTTCAAGACTCTTCCGATAACCTTAGAGAAAGAGAAGAGATCCATATCTCTATCTCCCTTTTCAAGCTGTTCAACCATATAGTTGATTGGCGCGCCGTGTCTAAGTGACAGAGACAAGATCCTTGTGAATGAAGAGTGATTCGGATTCTCAAATGCAGATACAACATCCTTAATTCTCAATTCGTCTTCATCACTATCCATAATTAGGTCATAGATTGATGCACGTGATTTACGTGGATGCTTTTCGATAATTCCATGCTTATACTTCTTAGGAATCTCTACAAATTTAGAGAGGCCACCTAGAAGCTCGTATGGTCTTCCATCGAGAAGCCCAACTAGAATTGTCCACTTTTCTCCCTTGATTGTCTTTTGATGAATATCACAGCTTAAGGTTAGCGGCCTCTTAGGTGCATTGTTCTCTGAGAACTTTGTTTCTGCTTCGGGCTTTGCATCATCACTGATAAGTACGCCAGTTCTTGAGCCATCTCTATAGACGGTAAACCCCTTACATCCAAGTTCCCATGCCTTCAAGTAAACCTCACTGATCAATTCGGGCTTTGCCTCCTTTGGAAGATTGCATGTCTTAGAGATTCCATGACAGACCCAACGCTGTGCTGCAGCTTGGACCTCAACAGACTTTGACCAATCGACATCATTTGAAGTTGCTCCTACATATGGGCAAGTATCATCAATCTCTGTTTTGTTATTGATCTCCATCCATTTCTTTGCTCCGTGATGGTAAACCTTAAACTCTTCCCACTTGTCACCCATGTCATCTATAAAATCAGGAACGACGTCAGAGTTGGAATCGACAATCTTCTTTCTTCTGACATGCGAGATGAGATAAGCTGGCTCAATTCCAGAAGTTGTCTGAGATAGACACGAAACAGAACCAACGGGTGCTGTAGTTAGTAGGGCGATGTTGCGTCGACCATACTTCTTTCTCATTTCGTTTATATCGTCAGGGAGTGAACTCCAGATTCTATTCAGAAACTTATGTCCCTCTTCAAGCTTGCTATCATAGACTGGGAATGAACCGCGCTCTTTTGCAAGAACTATTGAAGAAGAGTATGCACCAATAGCAAGCGTCTTGTAGATCTCTTCAGTAACTTCAATCGATGTATCAGTCCCATATCTTATTCCTAATGCAGCGAGTGTATCACCAAGAGCAGTAATTCCTAGGCCTGTTCTTCGACCTCCGAGAGTTGCTGCTTTGATCTTCTTCCAGAGGTTGAGCTCGATCTCTTTGACATCGTCTGGTTCGTTATCTGATCTGATCTTAGCAATGATCTTATCAACTGCCTCTGTTTCAAGAAAGATTAGATCGTCCATAAGACGTTGTGCCTGTCCTGCAACCTTTCGGAACTTTAGGAAATCAAACGTAGCTTTCGGTGTGTATGGATTTTCAACGAACTTAATCAAGTTTACAACCATTAAGCGACAGCTATCATACTTGCTTAGTGGAATTTCAGCACATGGGTTGGTTGAGATTGTCTCATATCCAAGATCTTTGTAGCAATCAGCTGGACTCATTTCCGTAATTCTATCCCAGAACAAAGCACCAGGTTCAGCACAGTCCCAAGCAGCCTCTACAAAGGCATCCCATACTTCTTTTGCCTTAACAACCTTGACACATTCTGCGTCTTCAATAGATGCTGTTACAGGCCACCTTAGAGTAAACTCTTCGTCTGCTATTACAGCTTCCATGAATTCGTCTGTAAACTTTACAGAGATATTGGCGCCTGTCACTCTAGTTCTGTCGCGTTTAATCCCAATGAACGTCATGATCTCTGGGTGCATGCAGTTGATGGTAATCATCAACGCACCTCTTCGGCCGCCTTGTGCAACTTCGCGGCACGAGTTAGAGAATCGGTCCATGAAAATTGCAATGCCGTCTGTTGTCCTTGCAGCATTAGACGTAGGAAGGTTCTTCGGTCTGATTGGTGAGATGTCAAAGCCTACGCCACCACGCCTCTTCATAATCTGGACTTGTTCCTGATCAGTGTAGAGGATGCCTCCATAAGAATCTTTCGGTGTGTCAATGACAAAGCAGTTTGACAAACTCTGAATCTGGTCTTTGTTCCCGATTCCTGAGAGGGGTGATCCTTGTGGTATAACTGTCCATGAAGAGAGAAGCTCTTCAATAACGGACTCTGGCATAGGGTTGTCGAAGCTTGACTCTGCTCTAGAAAATTCTCCAGTAAGACGTTTATGCATGTCTTTTGGAGTTAGTTCAAGCAGCATTCCTGGCTGATCAAGTTTAGGTAATGAATACTTCGATGGAAAAACAGATGCTGCCAACTTGTCGCCGTCAAAATATTCCAGTGAAGCCTTAGTAACTTCTTCTAATGTGTACATTCAAATCCTCAATTCTTTTGATTTCTAACTTCATTCCACTTCTTCTTCAGCGTGGATTTCATATCTGCTTCATTTTGTTCACTAGCACCGCCGAGGGTTTTCATGTCATTTGGATTTACCACAGTTATTCTCGATTGAGCTGTGTCCATTATAACATCAAATAGCAACCCGTCTCGTCCAGCTCTATTTTTAGCAACAAACATTCTACCATGTCCCGTAGATTTTTCAGACGCCTTTCTCGACAGCGTGATAACAACATCTGCTACCATTGCCTTACCATAAGCTTCAGCCATGTTTTCAAGGCCTACAACATCAGCATTAGCAGCTTCTCTGTTAGCTTGCGATGCAGTCCAAATTGGTACATTGAGATCTTGTGCAAGGTTTCGTAGCTCTTCATAAATGAGCTTGAGCTCATGTCGCATTGAATCGTAACGTCGTGTTGATCTCATAATGTCAGCGTAGTCAATCAAGATCAGACTAGGTTTAAAACCCTTCATCATTAGCTTTTCAATGTGTGATCTAAGAGTAACAACTGAGGCGTATCCTGTTGGATACTCTTTGATGATCAGGCGTCCGATTTCAAGATTGTCGTACTTTCCTCTAATTTCTTCTTTGTTGTCCTGAACGTCGTTGCTATCGATTTCGCAAAGGTTAGAATCGTATCTGATTCCTACTGCTGTTTCGGTAAGCTCAAACGTATAGTGTAGAACGTTTTTTCCAGCTCTTAGTGCTTGTGCACCCATATTTACCAAGAAATGCGACTTACCAACACCTGTAGGCGCTGTAACAACTCCGATTTCACCTCTGCCTAGTCCACCATTTAGCACGTCTTGTCTGTCAAGTTGTGGAATACCAGTAGGACATGCTTTTCTATCCATCTTAACAAATCGTGCCTCGAAGTCTTCTTTGAAGTCGTGCCCAACTGATGCTGGGATGCCGACTGCAACAGCTTCTTTCATGATCTTTACAACCTGCTCATGATTTCCTGTCTCAATAAGGTCGACCGCAGATTCTAGCGCCTCTTTCATTGCCTGCTTTCTACAGAAAGCAAGTGCCATCTCTTTGACCTTGGGAAGATCTCCATATTCAGGATTAAACTTGATCCTTGTGAGATAATCAATGACTTGACCTTGCAAAGCTTTGCTTGTGCCTCTTAGATCTTCCTTGACGACGGATGCAAGTAGTGAAAGTGTTGGGAAGGTTCTGAAGTTTCTGAAGTGCTCAAAGTACTTCTCACTTAGATACTGGAGGTACTTGAGTTCAAAGTATTCTGGCTTAGATACTTCTAACATTTGTGCTGCCCAGTCTTTGTCCATTAACAGGGCCTGGAAGATCTTCTCTTGAAATGGCTTGTCGTAGCGACTGAAATGTGTATTGACTGCTGACACTTGTTGTGTCTCGGACATATTGACCTCTTAGTTAGATTTGAGTACGAAAGAAAAAGTGAAAAAGAAACGTTCTCCGTCAAAAGTTGTCAATCCACTTTTAACTAATTTTCGTAACAATCCTATTTTATCCCATTTAGGCTCAAAAGTATTGCAAGTGTGTTCAATCTTTTTAACCTGTCTTCCAGATAGTGATCCAATGTCGAGGTACATAAGTTTCCAATTTCTCCGTGCAACTTCTTCGCCCTCAGCTATTCGTGTCAATATCTTGGGACTCTTTTCTGTGCATTTTTCTTTAGCTTCTTTAACTATATCGCTAACTGACACATCTTCCAAATTACTTAGTTGAGGAAATCTTTTGACTAGTGATTTGAAGCCTACACTTTTAATACCAGGCACGTTGTCTGAGGGATCTCCACAAAATGCTTTTGCAGTGCAAAAATTGTTAGGATGTATATTGAAACGCTCTAAGACATCTTCAGTCTGAATGTACTTCTTGCTTGTAGGTGAATATATTTTTGTCTTTTTGTCGATGAGTTGATAAAAATCTTTATCTGATGACAAGATTACTTTTTCCACGTCGTTAAAAGTGTTTTTACACAGATAACCGATCACATCATCAGCTTCACAGTTGTCAACGTAAATCTGCTGGACTGGTACATGACGTAGTGTACTGATGATTGTTTCAATCTGCCAGTTTCTGTTGCCTACTGTATTTGGTATATCTTCGTCGTAGAATCTATTGAGTTTTTGAGGCCTCCTTTTAGACTTGTAGTCCGGAAATATCTTTCTCTTTCTTTGAGATCCGCCACCCTCCCAGATGACAATGACTCTAGACGGAGTTGTTGCACTAACTACATTCTGTAGGTTCCTTAAGAATCCAACAAGGCCGCCCGCAGGCTCACCTTTTGAACTCATTGATGGATTTGCAACAAAGTGTCTAACAAACAAGTTCATCGCGTCAACTAGGAGGATGGGTCTCTCTTTTTTCATGTCAGTCCTCTGGGTTTATATCGTCAACAAGTGCCGTTCCAATTTCATCTGCAAGTGAAGACATTTCGATGTAAGATTCAGCGTTTATGTCGGGATTACCCTGCATGACTCTTAGCATGACCTTCTGAAGCAGCTTATCAACCCAGGGTGCTGTTTCTGGATCCCTGATGATCTGGTCGAAGTCTTTCGAATAGAACGGCTTCGAGATGATTGCATTTTCATCTAGCTGTAGCTTCTTAAACTCTTCCTTTGTCGGCCATTTGTACTTATTTGACTTTTTGTCAAACTTGAAGTCTTCAATGTCAACTTTAGATTTAGGAATGACAATCATCTTCTTCCAAGCACCGGACCCACCAAATCCTATAATGTGGTCACCGATTAGATCTGGCCCATGTCCCTTAAGCATCTCATAGATTTGCTCGTGCTCTTTGATGCCGTATCCAAAGTGAATCTCAAATTCGACTTTTCTAAAGGGTGGTGCAACCTTGTTCTTAATTGTCTTTGCAAGGACTCTAATGCCTACGATCTCATCGTAATCATTCTTTAGCTTCTGACCTCCGAGTAATTGAATTCGAACTGAAGAGTGGAAAGGAATAGCTTTTCCTCCCGATGTAGTCGTAGGATCACCATACATTACGCCAATCTTTGTTCGTGTCTGATTTAAGATTACGAACAGGACGTTGTTGTCGCCAATTGCTCCCGTGATCTTTCTCATACCCTTTGAGATTGTTCTTGCCTGAAGACCGATGGAGTTGTCGTCATATTCACCATCGAGTTCAGCCTTTGGTGAAGACGCTGCGACAGAGTCCCAGACAATAATAATAGGAACATCCTTCTTCATACTACGTGCTTTGAGCATTGTTTGTTCAGCAATGCTCATAACATTTTCTGTACAGTGTTCTGACACGTAGACAAACTTGTCAGCTATGTTGACACCTAGCAAGCCGAGGTTTTCAGGACTTGTAGCATTTTCAGTGTCAATGTATACAGCAAGACCTCCCATCTGTTGGGCACCTCTGCAGATCTGTGCAGCAACGTGTGACTTACCAATACTCGGATCACCAAAAATCTCAACAATTCTACCTTCTGGCAGGCCGCCGTTTGGAATGTTTGAAACGATATAGTCAAGAAGCTTACTACCAGTTGAGATCCATCGCTTAACATGTGTCGGTGACTGATCAAGTGAAAGGTTGTAGGCAACCATGTCACCGCTTTCTCTGTTTAGATCCTTGATTAGCGAAGACGTAAAGTCCTTAATGTCGACATCTTCTTGCTCTAGTGCCTTCTTTTTCTTTCTAGCCATTGAGATTCTCCTCTTGTTATATTATTCTCTATCTGTTTAAAAAGTACAAGGGGACATGGCATTTTGTGCCATGTCCCCTGATTTCATTTATAGCCTGTCAGTAGAACTGCGATTAGTCTTTCATGAGGGTCTTGAATGCGTCGTCGATGTTGGCATGTGCCTCACCTGTGGACTCACTCGAATCGTCATCATCGTCAGAACTGTCGCTGGCGTCAGTCTTTCCAGATCTCTCGGTTCCAGTGTCATCTTCAGAGTCTTCGTCATCACTGAGCCAATCATTGATAATCTTGGCAAGCACGTCGTAGGACTTAAGCTGATAGATGTCGTCTAGTGATGGAATTTCTTCAACCCACTTTTCAACCTGCTCAGCATCACCAGACAACTTAGTCTGCTTTCCTCGAGGAAGGACCTCAGTCTTAGCCCATTGCTGGCCCTCTGGTTTTGTCACCTTGATCTTGATATCTCGGCCACTAAGTGGATCTGTAATATCTCCATAATCTTCATCAATCATGATGTTTAGAAGTTGCTGATACACAGTCTTTCCAAAAGACCATAGACGCGGACCTTCTGACTCTTCGCCTCTGACAATTACTGCAGCATATGCTCTCATCTTAGGGTAGAGCTTCTTTGCAAGTTCGTAAGATTCCTTAGATCCTGCAGCACCTTCATCGCGAAGCTTCGTAATCAACTCCTGGAAAGGATCAGGCTTGTCGAACTGGTAAGGAGCGAGCAAGCCGCGGTTCTTACCAATGTTGTAGTAGAAGTGACGCTCCTTAAAAGGCTGGCCATCATTATCACTGAACGGTAGAATTCGCACAGTGTAGTCAGTGTCAGTATCAGGACGCCAGAAAGAGTTCTTGCGTCTATTGTTGCCAGAAAGTTGTCCTAGCTTCTTGCGGATTGCTTCAAAATCAACTGCCATTTTTTGTCTCCAAATTCCAAATTTCTATTGGATGTCTTATTATCTTATTTTTTTTGTAATTGTTCAAGTTTTTAATTTTGTATGCTCGTTTTTGTCTATAGGTGTCGACTCCTTTTCTTAATTATATTCTATATGCTCATCCATGTGTATATTTAAAGCCCTTAGTTTCGCTACCTTTTTTCTTCCTCTTTCTTCCAAAAGATGGGGTAGCAGCACCGAGAGGTAAGGTTGCTCCGGCTACTGCACCGGCGCCAGAAAATTCATCGAGATCATCATCGGTTTCTTCTTCTTCATCTTCATCTATTACAGTTTCACGAATAAGAGCCTGAAGTCTTCTTGACGTGGCTTCTTGTTGTTTGTTTGACTGACTCATAGCGCTCTTTTCTTCGAAGGATTCGCCTATGAATGCGTTAAGTGCACTCTGCATTTTTGGAACGAATGGGTGCAACTTTTCGAGCTTTGGATCCTCTTGAATCTCGTCAAAAAGTTTATTGATCATGGATTCATTTCTACGCAGTGTTTCTTTAGCCATCTTAATTTTTTGAATGACTTTAGGACCGTGTTTAGTTGCTTGCTTAGATGCCTTTGGAAACGTCTTCAGCAACCAGTTGGCGATCTTTCCACCTTTTCCTAGTACATCACCAATAGCTGGTATCGTAGACACAAGAGAAAATGCTGCTAGAAGATTTTCGCCTTCAACTGCATATGCTATAGCATTTGTAGCGTCACATGCTGCTCCAACTCCAGCGCCGACACCAGTTAAGTCTGCTGCAATTCCGCAAACATCAAGTGCAAAGTGTGAAATACCTTTCGTAGCATCACTAACACTAAGTTCGTGTACAAAAGCTTCACGTATATAGACTCTTAAAAGTGCTTCATCCAAAACAATACTCTTTTTTGGACACCTACAACGCATCATGCTATTACAGCCGCATTCTGCCTCTTCGGAGTCTTCTCCCTCACCTGTATAAGTAGGCTCTTGACCGACATTTTGTTGAGAAATTTGACTCATTGTTGTATCAACAGAAGCAGAGGGTGAGCCTCCAGCTCCTGATAACCAAGCTGATCTCGGTGGATCAAAATTCTTGACTATTGGTTTGCCTAAGGCTTTACCTGGCGAAGCACTTCTTGACTCTTTCTTTATACGCATAGTTAGTAACTATCTCATAGCTTTCTCTTCTTGACAAGCATGTCGATCAGCTGTCTGAACTATAAGTGCTAGTGTCGGTTCATGCATCATGTAGTACCTGTTTTCTTCTGCGATTGGTCCATCATTTGTTCTGATTGCAATCCACTCGTCAAGTGTTAGGTAGACACCAAAATGCTGCAGCAGCCAAAGTCCTCTTTCTGCATTAGGCATCTTCTGCATGTCGTAGTTAATCTTGTAGAACTCTCCAAGGTTATCTCTTCGCCATTCATTGTCCTGATATTCGTAGTAGTCATCGGTCAAATCGCCGATCTTTCCGAAATCATGGAAAAGGCATGCCATAATCAAGGATTCAGAGTCTATTTTGTAACCAAATGATTTACAGATCTTTTGTGCATTAGCTAAAACTCTAAGTGAGTGATCAACTAGTCCGCCAGGATAAGCAGCATGAAATCTTTCTTTTGATGATGCAGGGCAAAGCACAAGCCTATCACCAAAATGCTCTAAGAGGTGAAGTAGCTTTTCTGCTCTGTCTGGTTGCTGCTTAATGTTTGTACTTTTACACAGTTTAAGAAATGTGTTGTAGTTACTTTCAATCTTGTCTTCTTTAAGCATCTTTGACTTCCATGGGAAAGTTGTTGTCAAAACCCTCTATCTGAGTGCCTTGTTGAATTATCTCATTTAAAGTATATTCATCTACTTCTGGATGTACATCAAGCAGAATTGCATCGTGAATAATCATAATAGGAGCAACTTTGATGCTGTACTTCTGGATGTGCTTGATTAGCTTATTGAACCCTTGCAATGCTAGATCGACTCCAGTTGACTGAACATGGTAGCTGATGAGTCCCGGGCCGTCACTTCTAGATGGATTCAGGATTCTTCCATAATGATTTCTAACAAATCCACACTCGTCATATTCTTTTTTTAGCTTGTATTCCAGGGCACTTACGTTAAAGTGCTCCTTGACTTTTGACATTACAACTGATGCGTTAATGGTTGAGCCCAGCATGCTCTGTAGTTTGGTATCACCGATACCATACAAGACGCCCATTACAATGATCTTTGCTTCTTTTCGTGTTATGTCGACATCTTTCAATGCTGTATTCATGACATGTGTGTATACATCGTCATCAGGTGTTTTTCCAACAAGAGATAGCAGAATTCTGGGCTCAAGTGAAACATAGTCTGCCTGAAGTATTCTGCCTCCTTCCCATCTGCTTTTGATCATATTTCTGTATTCTTTCTTTAGATGCAAGATTTTTGGTCCCGATTCTATTGAAAGCCTTCCTGTTGCGTCACCCTTTTTGTAGACGATGGGTTGTGCAAAACCATCAGCGTCCGGTCTGAAAGATTCTACAGTACTTTTCTGACCGTTATCTGATCCATTCTTATTAGCAGACCATAAAGATACGTCAATTGATGCTCTTTTAAGATTCAGAAGGCTGTTTCTAGTGTTTTTAAGCGTTTCAGAATATGTTTTAGCATTTTCATCTTCAAAAACTTCCTGTGCTTTCTGGATGACACTCTTGACGTAACCTTTAAAAACATCAGGTGGTAAGATTTTTGACCACGGAACATTAATCGGAACTTGATCCATGGTATCAACATCGTATATCTCAAAAAACTGTCTATCCCATTTTCCACCAGGTGAAAGTGAGATCTTTTTTCTCATAGCTTCACTTAGTGCTGATATTGAGAGAAGACACGACTTATCACCGATAGTCCAGAGATCAGTTTCTGATCTGTTTGACCACGTAAATGTGTTCTCTTGCTGATCAACAATGAGATGCTGATCAGTTCCTAGCAATTTTTTATGTATGCAAATTTTCACATATCAAAATTACAGTTCAAATAATTTTTGTTCATTCTCCATCTGCAATATCTTTATTAAGTATAGAGATTGCTGACTGAATAGAATTTATTGAAGATCGGAATTTTCCGTATGCGTCAATATTGATCATTTTAAAAGAAGATTCAAAATTCCCGGACTCGAGCTTATGCGTGAGGCCTACTATGCCGTATATGTTATCTACAGTCGTACCTGTGTCAAGATCTATGAATAATTGTTGCCCGAAGTTCATAAGCGGGCAACCCATAGTGTCCATTGACAGCTCTGTAGGCAGCATTTGCATAGGTACAATCTCACCATCCACTCCTGGAGCCTGTGACGTGTCAATTAATCCAGCTCTCTGCATATGAACAGTGTTCAAAGCTGGATCTTGTAAACTTTGTACTGATATTTGTTTGATATTTGATGTAGAATTACCATATCTGATTGTTGGAGCACTTTTTGCTATGAACTTTTTGATTCCTGATGGTGTTGCGGTGTCTGTAAGCTTATATGTGTGACTTCCACGAGTGATTTCTTCAATCAGGCCTGGTCCACCATCTTCTGTCGGAGTCGATGCAGCTTGCAAGACAGATTTCGCCAACTCAGTTTGCTTAGTCAAGTCTTCAACGTTGCTTCCGGCACTTGGCTCACCAAAAGTGCCGAGGTTTTTGTCTAACATCGCGTCTAAAAGTTTCTTAAACCCTAAATGTGGAGAAGATTGCTTGTCTGTTATATGAATCTTAAGAAGAGAAGGTCCGCTGTCACCTACAAATCGCTCTGCAGACTCACTTGATCCCAAAGGAACAGTCTCAATGTACATTGAGATCTCAGGCATCAAAAATTCACCATCTGGGATACCAAGAGCCTTCATTCTCTTAGAAATTGATGAGTTTAGAATTGTAATGTCGTCATCTGCGTCTTGTGGGGGCTGCCTTTCACCATTTTTGAACTTTGTAGTCAAATCGAACTCAATGTTATTAGAAATTCCATAAGCATCGTTAGAAATGTCATCAATAAAGTTATTTGCAACATATTCGACAAATTCTGACAAGGTAATGTTAAATCTTCCGCGTGATTCGATGTTTTTCTGGAAATTTGTCGAAAAGTCCGATATATCGATTGGGAAAGACCCGATATTTGACGTTCTCATTGCTCCGGCTCCAGAATTGAAAGAGTAGAACAAGATCTGGACTTCGTCAAACTTTGCAGTTGATGCAAGAGGCTCTCCAACAAACAAAAGCAACAATTTAGCAAATGAAACATACCCAGACTCGAGAGGGTTCCCAATTTGATCAAAAAATTGATTCAAATAAAACAATGGAGGATCTATTGTGTCTTTTCCCTTAATTGCAGCTAGTTTTCTTCTAAAAGAATCATCTAAAGTCGAATTTAACTGTCCAACAGCACCATCTTCACCATCAGTCCCGTCTGTACCGTATAAACCTACTAAGCTGTCCCTTAAGAGCTTTCCGTCAGACTCTATGTCACCATTTCTTGAGTCAGAAAGGTATTTGTCAATAGCTTTTTTGGCATCTTTACTAAGATTCAAGGCTGATGTTGTGTCAGAAGTCGAATCTAAGAGTGTTGTTCCTCTTATTTCTTTAACACTTGCACTTCTCATCGTGTTATTCTTTATGTTTGAAATAGCACGTGTTAGATTTTCAATCTGGTTAACGAGATCAGCGGTTTCTTTAGTTTCTGCAATCTTTGAAGTCGAAAAGTCCGTCACACCTTTCATAAAGAGCTCAACTGTGACGTTTACTTGTCCGCTATCATCGAATGTAAATGAAGAGTTCATTACACCGTACTTTTCACGCGTTCTCATACTGTTAATGAGCAGACCGTATGCATTATTTCCAGTGTTATCAGGGTGACTCCATCCATATTCAATTAAGAGTTCAACAGCGCTATATAGATCGGGCCTAACTAAGTCAGCAATCTCTCCAAGTCTTGATCTATCGTGTAAAACTAGTTGAAGCTTAGCTGTTTTGTACGATAACATGCCAAATGTAGGTACAACTTCTAATTCAAAGCTTTTAATTGACAAAAATGGGCGAAACTTATCAATAATGGGAGATGATCGATTGCCGATGTTTGTTTCAAATGAGTCATTTCCTGGCACTAGAGTTTGTGGAGAAGTAAAAATCTCCATTCCTGCACTCGTAAAGTCACGCTCTCCATCAAGAGTATTTTGTGTGACTGATGAAGCATTAATTATTGCTGCCGACTTCTCAGAAGTTATCGGATTGTTTCCAACAAGAAACTTATTGATTGACAATCCCTGAAGTTTGCCAGATGAGTCTAGTGGTTTATTCGGTGAAAGCATTTTAATGTCTAAATGAGGCATCGCACGCGACATTTCAACGGTCGGGATCGCTGTTAAAAAGAGCGCACACGCATCAGAAAATCTAGATGCAGGCGTAATGTTTGCCGGAAGTACCTGAATGATAGATACAGATGTTGTGCTTTTGTTTGCGCTTGATCTATGTGTATTGACAACATCACCTGCCATTTCATTGATCGTGCCTTCTTTCCCGGTCTCTTGTTGGTAGTTAACAACAAGGGGAAGATTACTCCTATCTGCTTCGTACCAAATTAGCAAACTGTTTCCAAGTTCTTTTACATCATTATCGTCAAGCTGCTTAATGTCTTTGATGATCTCGTCAATTCTCTTTCCGCCTTCAATTACGTTCAAAAAGAAATCAATAGCTTTGTTTGATGCACTGTTATCCCTAGTTGTAGAGTTTACAGCTTGACGTATAACATCGTCTCGACCTTCGATCTCGTAGTATTTTTTAAGTTGTAAAACAGCTTCAGATAGCTGCTGGAAGTCAAATGCCATTATCCAACAACCTCTGCAACTTCTTCTAGAAGTCTTGGAATCCTAAGTCTAGTCCCAGGAGGTGTTTGAGGTGCCCATCCAATTCCTGACGCGGCTGCGATGATCCACCACAAACGAGAATCATTGTATCTCATTCCAGCTATAGTGTCTAGTCTTTCACCCTCTTGCATTATGTAAGTATCAAATGTAATCTGACCTCTCTCCACAGCTTTGTAAATAGCAGACGTAGCACGTGAAGTACCATACTGCAGTCCACCTTTTATTATTGGTGCTCTATTGTATCTTCTAAATGCCATTACTGAGTTTCCTTAATCCTGCTAACATACTGTGTAAGCTCTAAGAGTGAGTTCTTAACTAAATCATTAAGTGTGTCTTGATCTTTAGAGTCATAGACATCACCAAAGATGCGACCCATAATAGAACCTACGTTGTAGACAGGTGCTCTGTTAAACCCATCAGCGTCCAGGCCGGGAGCAATATCGTGAATTACGTCAAAGTTCATTGTAACGAGGCACCATTGCGGTGCTCTTCTGTTAGCTCCATTTGTCTCCCACGTAGGTTTATACCAATCAAAATTCATACTGGTGATAAATCCAGCAAGGCCGCGGCCCATAGTAGACTCAAAAGATTTAATAACAACATTATTTTCAGCAGCGAAGAAGCTCTGTGTTTCTTGAACGCTATCTGAGTTCGCATTCCCTAGTTGATTAAGAATCTCGCCTCTAAGCTCTGAAGCTCCTATCACATACTCAGGATCAATTCTCAAATCGCCGTGTGTAACTTCAAGTTGATTAACTCCATTTAGCCCATCGACACCACCGTCAGCAAATTGAACTGTATACACTGTTCTAGAAACACTTGAAGTGTTAAGTCGAGAAGAGTTTAGGCTCTTAGTTTCTTTCTTAATGACCACCACCGGCAAATCAGCGGGTAACTTTACTCTTCTACGAGATTGCTTTTTCTTAAAAAATCCCGCTACATCTGGTATGTCAGCTTCAAAGTAGCCATGACCTCTTGATGCTTTTAGAATTGCTTGTTCACTGACTTCAAACCCACCGTTAGTTGTATCGGGATCTTGTGACATCCTCTTAATTAGATTACGTGCTCTATTTACATAGATTTCAATATCAGAAGATAGTTCAAAATCGTTTTGATTCTGTCCAGAACTAAATCCGCGCCTTCCAAGACCAAACAAACGAGCAATGTTAAACTTACTGTAGTTTGATTTGATTAAGTCACCGATTCTCATCCTAATCATTGGAGACGCTGTCGGAATCTGTGAGAAAGGCTGAGTAAAGGACTCTCCGGTAGCATCATTTGTAAGCCTTCTACCTGGACTCCACTGTGGATATAAGAGTGTGATAAGCTTGTTAACACGCCACCATAGTGCATCAAAGTCTTCTTCTGATGTAGATGCTACGTGGAATGATAGCGAGATTGTTCGCTTCGTCTTCTTGTACGTTTTAACTGAATCAATCCTACCGTAACTGTCTGTGTCAACATATTCAGGTGCATAATCTTCAGTGAGCGATCCTAAAAATGCGTGAAACGATGTAATCTCATTTGTTCTCAAGTCATGAAAGTAAAAAGGAACGTACTCAGACTCAAGAGCATCTTCCATCGCTCTGACATCATCACCTGAAATCCTGTTGACTTCAGAAAGTTTAAACTTTCCGGATTGATAATCTCCGACAGTACCTTCAAGAAGTCTCGTATTACCACCCAGTAAAGTATCAGCTGCTATGACGCTCGCAGGCAAGATATACATTGCAGGCGCCGATGAGGCTCTCCAGGCAAGTGAAAGCTTAGACGTGCCGTCTTTACTTCTATTTTTCATTACTCTGGTGACAGGTCGATCAGGTAGTGCATCAACATACGATGCGATATTCTTTTGACCAACACTCACATTAAATCCGAGCTGCTCATGCTTTATTACAAGGTCACCGATTCCTGCCATTACATTGTAAAATGATATGATCTTTGAGCTTCGAATAATGTCGATAAGACCGATTACAGACTGCACACCTTCGGATACAGAGTCAAAGCCAACATCCCTTGAACCATTAGTGATTGTGTTAAGGCTTCTTAGAACGTTCCTTCCAAGTACAGCATAGTATCCTGGTGACTGCGCAATATTGATTAGAGTGCTTTTTGATGCTCCAGTGATATTATCCCCGTCAAACCCAAAAAAAACGTTTGTGCCACGCCTTGCAGCTTCAAAGAAGTCGTTCTCTGTATTTATGAGGCCGAGACCTGCAGGTCCGACTAATGCACCGAGAATACCGTCTGCTCCAGGGCGCCCATACTCGCCAAGCACATATGGTCCAGGTTCTAGTCGAACGCCGCTGTTGTTATTGCTTGCAATGAGATCTAGCATTCTAAGCACTGTCTCTGATCCCGTGATTAGCGCTACAACTTGTGCTGCTGCGAGAGATACCATTGAGACTGGTGCAAAGCCACTGAATGGTTCCAAGTGGTTGTTTAACTGACCGTATGAATAGAAGTCAGGATCTTGGTCGCCGCCATTGAGTTCTGATGGTAGACTCGTTCTTTCGACGTCATTTGATGCAAATGCTTCACGAACGTTCATTTCTGTCCGAGAAAGTCGGTTGACGCCGAGCTGAACTCCTGTTGGTCTTAGGCCAGTAACGTTACTTGGATCTTTTGATCCGTCTGAGTCGCCTGTTGCCATTAGCATTAAGCTTAGGGCTTGTTTTGAAAGCTTATCAAATGAAATTTCTACGCCGCCTTCCGAGACACCCACAGTGTCTCTAATGATTGCTGCAACAGACGGCACCTCTCCTTCATCCACATATGGTGTTGCGCCAGGTGTTGGGTTAAATCTATTACTTCTTAGCACTTGTGAAATCTGTTTCTCAATTACTGTGTCACCATCCACAGATGTACGAAGAATTGAGCCGTCAAGTGTGTCTTCTCCGGTAATACTTGACAACAAAGAGTTCCCAGTTTCTTTATTACTACTATCTGGCGTCTTTCCTTTTGCAAGATAGTCTGATGTCTTAAAGTCTGGAGAATTCCGATCTAGAAAGTTATGAACCCAACCTGCAAGATCATTTGTAAAGAGTGCATCATTTGTGTCACCGGTTCTAATTGCTGATGGGTATCCTCCCTCATCTGTCATCTTAATCTCTGATGAGCCTGCATCAATAACGTATGCATTTTTAGCCTCAGCAGTCACACAGTTTAAGTAGTCACCCATTGTCTTTTTAATAACTTGTTTTAAGTCATCAACACCTGGATTAAACCCATCACCTTCTTGGTCGTCTACAATATAGGCAACTTCTTCGTCTTGCTTAGGTTCTTGTGCCAACCTTGCATTTATGACGTCTTCTCTGTTACCCATATTTACTGTCCTTTCTTAGTAGAATCATCACCGTTAATAGTATCTATGATACCAGTCCGAAACTCAGCTGCTTTGTCTGGATCCTGCATGATCATAAATAGACCATTTGCGAACTCCTCGAAGAAATCAGTAATCTTTGCAACTGACGCTTCGATTTCATGACAATCCTTTTCGTCAGCGTTTTCTAAAGCTGACTTGTATGCTTTGCTATTCTTTACTTTTTCGAGTAGTACTTTTTTGCTCATGTATCACTTCGGCATTATTTTATTAGTTTCTAGAAGCACAGACGCTAGTTTATCAGACTCAAGTGTAACAGTCAAGTTAAGAGTCAAGTTAACTCCTGGTGTCTCTATCTTAAGCTTATTATCTTTGATGCCTAAAACTTTTCCAATCTTTTCAAGGTTAATAGGCACATCGAGATCTGGGATGTCACCTAGAGATTTGTTGATAGAGCTAACGTCTGCTAGTACATTTGATATTGCTGACGCTGATGATCCTAGCACAGAGTTCATAATACTTTCGCTGTCTATTGCTCCGCTTATTATACTCGGTGCATCCATCAAAGTGCTTGACAGACCCTTTGTTACACCCAATCCGATGTTTTGGCCGATGTCTCTTTCAAACATCTTCGATGGCGACGCAATACCCAAAAATGATTTAATTCCGTCTACGCTCGTTGAAAATGTTGCCATGAAGCCCTTCTTCATACCTGACATTCCCTTAAGCAAACCCGCCACTAAGTCTGTTCCAAATTCAGTAAACTTTAGTATAACCGGAGAGAAAACCTTATCATACAGATTGTTAAACAACGCGTCTTTCATACCATCCATTAGAGACAAAGCTAATGTGCCTGCGACAGCAATCAAACCTACAGATGTTTCAAGGAGTGTAAGCGTTTGGAGAAGCGCAGCTTCAAGATAAGTCATAAACAAGTTATCACCGCTTTCATTTTCTGCAGTGAATGCATTGAATAGACCGGTAATTATCTTTGAACCAACTTCTGACGCCTTCTTAGACATAAAGACTATCATTTCGTCAGAGAAGAGATAGCTGTTGAGTTCACCTAACATCTTAGTTACACTTTTACCTGATGAGATAATGCTTTTAAATAGTGAATCTACAATTGCGTATCCCGTGTCACGTAAAGATTGCTGTAACTCAGAGTTGTTTTGGAATCCTTCAATAGACTTCTTTAAAGAGTTCCACATAGAAGACGTAAACTTACTCATTGATGCCATCATTGAAGAGCTTTTCTTTGAGTTGTTGCTAATTATGTCGGGTATGCTCTGTACGAACCTAACAACTTCGGGTTTTGCTTTTTCGTACAAACTATTAAAAGCGAACTTTAAGGCTTTGAACATTATGTTCGCCGAGCTTTTAATAAATCCAACAACCTTATCACCAGACTCAATCAGTGCGTTATACATTGTAGTGTAAGGACCAGCTTCACCTTCAGCAAAATCTACAAGCTCACCCTTCTTGTTTACTTTCTTGTCTAATATACCAAACGATGTTTTAAGTCCCGTCCAGAAGCCATTAGCAACTTCATCAAAGTTGGCACCGCTGCCGAGACCAAAAAACAGAGTAGTGAAAACTGCTTCAATAGACGCCTTAAACTTTTCATATTTCGCCGGATCAAACAATTGATTGAATCCTTCTGCAAACTTTTCAACTCCAGGGAAAGCTCGCATGAATGTTTTTCCAATTGTCATTCCAGCAAAGTGAACAAGATCAAGCGATTTGTGTAGATTGCTTAGCATTGTCATGAATGGACCTGATACTTTGATTCCATTCTGAAACCCTGAGATAAACGTGTCAAAGAAGCTCTCGTGTTCAAATACACGCACAATCCTCTGAATGTTATCTGCCATCATTGCCAATGTCTCGTTCATTCTCTCTTGAGGATCAGCTTTCTTAGCTTGCTTTCGAATATCTTCCATGGACTTTCCACGGTTCTTCATTGAAAACGCAAGACGTGCCTCTTCTTCTGAGAGACCTGACGTTGATGCTAGAAGTCTTAGCTCTGCTGTTGACATCTTTGAGGCGTCACGACCAGCTGAAAACATCGAGTTTCTGAGTTGATCCAAGACTTTGCCGCCGCCTTTGGCAGCACCGTTCATGAGTTGCAAAGTGTCAAGGTTGACACCAAAAGACTGTGACAGCATTGACGCACTTTTAGCAGCATCTTCAAAGTTCAAGAATTTATCTGACAGCTTTCCAAGCACTTCGACTTCTAAGCCAAGTGATCTAGCTCGCATAGCAGCGGTCGTAAGTGTTTCAATGGTGTTATTACCAAAGTCCTTGACATTAGACACCATTTTTGTTAGGTCTTGAGCTATCTGTTTACTTGACACATTGAATGCTTTTTCCATCTGTGTTGCATATGCAGATACTTCATTCAATGTGTCACCAAGTGTGTTCCCCATTGACTTTGACAACATTGCTAGGGATTTTGTCTGTTCACCCGAAAGACCCATACCTTTTGTCAGTGTAACAAATTCGGCACCTAATGCCTGAATCTCAGGACCGAAAGTATCAATCAGAGATCCCATACCGCTAAACTGCTTAGAAAAGTAATTAATTGCGTCAGCTGAGTCTGTAAAGACGCTGTGGAAGTTAAGGCCCGAGATGATACCCATGCCGTTTCTGGCACCTTCTAAGGCACCTCCGAGCGCTTTTCCTGCAACGTTTTCTAGGTTACCAAGCTCTCCTCTAAAAGACTCGTAAGCCTCGGTTACGTGCTTCCATGCTTTCGCCTGTTCATTAGACAGTTTAATCATATTGCTGAATATACTGAATGGGATTGATATAATCGCAGCACTCATTCTGTAAATTGAGCTTCCTGCTTGTTTCATGATCCCGACAAACGAAGAACCTAACTCTTTAATCAAGGTAAACCCCTTAGACGCTACAGCAAAGAATCCTGTAAAAAGCCTCGTCGGGACAAACTTTCCCATACCCTTAAGCAATGTAGAAGCCGCGCCGATTAGATCACCTTGATTGAGGAGTTGATCGCCCGCAGATCTCAGCGTATCTGTAATCGTATTATATGTGTCGTCTACCTCTTTACCCATTTCACGAAAGCTATTAGCAAGATCTAATGCATTTTTAGCAGAATCAGTCGCAGAAGAACCACCAGAGACAGCTTTTTTAATACCCTCTGCAGTTGCAAGTTGTCCTTGTAGAACAGTCTGTTGCTGCTGCAAAGTATCCAGAATTTCTTTTTGGAGCTTAGCAAACTGTGCAGCAAACTGCTGAAATTGGGAAATACTGTCTGCCATTTTTCGTCAAATCCTCAAATCAAATCTTACGTCTATACTTATGTACCTCTTCAAAAGGCAAAACTTAAAGCGGCCAAGGATACCCTAGCGTAGATTCAAATTTTCTTGCAGCCGATTTCTTTTCTTCAAGGCACTCCAAGACTTCGTCTAGCTTAACGCCTTCTTTAATCAATGTATCTCTAAAGCGTCGAGAAGCTCTTAGTGCTTCACCGATTACTGCAATTTCCTTCTCTGTTCCTTTGACTTTTACATTAGTCGACTTTCTAGAAACCCATGCAGCAAATCCTGCATTCAAAAGTTGCAACTTATCAGACATAACTTGACCTCCATACTAAAAAACAGGGACAGAATGCCCCTGTTATATCTAGGAAAGTTTTTAGCTTTTATTATGTGAATCTGGTCATTTTAGATGGAACAAACTGTCTGTCCCTTCCCTGCAAATTCCTGAGTTGAGGCGAATTGTGATGAGCACCTCTCGACTCTCCATTCCCTTCGTCATTTGATTTTGCAAATTCCTTGTTGATTCTACGTATAAACCAAAGACGATAAGAAATCGGAAGTTTTCGCGCTTCACTGTATGAGAATCCGCCATAGTACATCAATACAAAGCAGTGCTCAAGTGTGTTCTCTCTATACGCGCTGCTATTTTCAGGAGTCAGGCCAAAAAAACTTGGCCCCAAGGGGCATGTTAACCTCCTGTTGTTCACCGCATGCTGGGCACTCCGTCCATCCCTTCATGTCAATTCCAGGCTCGTTTTCTTCCATGAACTTTCTCAAAGCACGACTGTCACTAGCAGGCATGTTTCGAATGAATATGTTGATCTTGTTAGGATCTGAAATACCACCAACAGAGATTATTGCTCTTCTAAGTCGCCCTGTTACTAATGTGTCTTTTGCAAAGCGCATCGTTTTTCTTCTACGATCTGCCTCTTGTAGAAGATCGTTTTCATCAGCACCTGTCAAGAACTTAAATAGGACGTTGTGTCCTGAACGTGGTAGCTTGAACTCAAATTCATTCTTGCCTTCTTCTGTAGGGTCAATTTTGAGTTTCTTAATAGGAAGCGCTGACAAATCGAACTCTGCTTCTACACCTTCACCACAACTACCACATGTAATTGATGCTTCGTATTCGCTCCCGTACCCTGTGATTCTATGTGCAACCATTATTGCGTTTCGATCTCCAGACAAGAGCGCGTCTGGAGAGACACCTGGCGATAAAATGCAAGATCTAAGAAGTTCTGTAATAACAGTGCCCTTCTTGATTAGCGCTCTTGATGTCAGGATGTCTTCTTGAACAGCAGTCATTGCAGATATTTCTACAGAATGCTTACCATAAAGTGGGCTATCTACTCCGTAAACCCTTCCTTCTGATGGTAGTGGTGCTAGATCAACTGGAACGTCAATTCCGAAGTCGTCTTTCATTACATCACGCCTTGTAATACCATCGGATCGATCTCTACCGAAAACTTCGTTCTTTCTATCTTCTGACAATTGTGACCTCTCAATACTTACACAAATTCTATTCTATGTCTACTAGAAGTAAATATCACAAATAGAAAAAGGCAGACACATTGTGTCTGCCTTTTCACCAAATAAGCTTTTAGTTTAGAGTTTAGCTAACATGTCGTCTAATGTCTGGAGTGATAGTGCAAGTCTGTCACCAGCTTTTCCGAGGCACATAGAGCGTCTAATTCTTGGAGTAAAGCTGTTGTGTAGGTAAAGCCAATCAGAAATAAGCTTCTTAGCTTTTGTCATTACAATTGAGTCGTTGCTTTCGTATCCAATCGTGTTTCGTTCTCTTTCTCTTCTGTCACCAAATCCTTTAGGTCCTCTTTGCTTAGGACCTGCAGATGTGACACCACCAAAAGGAGCTTCTGCCAAACCAATCTTCTTCGCTTCTTTCATAATTGTCTCACGAAGTTCATCAGCAGTAAACTTTGTACCTTCGTGAAGCTCTCCGACAAGAGACTTAAGCGTGCTTTCAAGTTCTATGACAATGTCTGACATTTCTTGTCCTGCTTTACTTCTGCAAATAAAGCTATGCCATTTAGGGTTAAACGCAGACAGATCTCTCAATGCTTGCTTAAGAGCATTTGTTGCATCTCTAGATGCTTGTGGTGAAAGCGTAGTAGGTGTAAAGTTTGAAGGCTCTGGAACATCCATAGGATCGTCAAACTGATTGTCAAATCGACGCGCGCCTCTTTGAGAAGGGCCTGCAGATGTGACACTACCAAAAGGAGCTTCACTTAGACTAGACTCTTCTAGTTTTTTTATCTCCTCTCTTACGATTTGCTTAAACTCTTTAAGTTTAATTCTCATCTTTTTATCTCCGTTAATTTAGTACTGTAGGACTGCGTTATCAAATCGAAGTGTCAAAGTTATGTCTGAAATGTCGTTGCTTTCGTAATCTAAATCACCAAAGTTAATTGATGTTGGGAAAGCACCCTTAATGTCCCAGAGTTCAACAACAGTACCAACGGGATCTAGCATTTTAAGCTGGACATCGCGCTTGTAGAAATCTGCATATCCACCACGTGCGGATACAGATTCATAGATTAATCTTAGCCATTCCATAACCTGCTGAGCACCTGATGGTGCGATTGGGTCATGAAGTGTAATGTCAATTGTTTCGAACTTCGTTTTGCCTGCAAGGTAACGCGTCGCATTAATGTATCCAATCTCAACTTCATCAGTTGAAATCGATGGTCTTGCAGCAATTTTCATCATGTAAGAATCGACTCCTTCAATTTGAAAAACCCATCTAAACTTGCGCTTTGCTTCAAACTTGTTGGGTAACATGTCTGTTACGGAAAGTGTCTCTGCCATTTTAGAAAACTCCTATTACATTACTACATATCATTAAGAACAAACTTATTACCTCTTTGAGTCGAAAAGTACATTATAAAGAGACACTTTCGACTCCTTGACACCTTTGCGCCTATCAAGTATTTCGCGTGCGACCGATACTACACTCTTGTATATTTCTTGAGGTTCTTTGTCCGGAAAATCACCTGATTTGTATAGCTTTTGTGTGATTCTTCCTGCGAGCGAACTGTGACCTTTAAGACCAGCAATATCACCGAGTTCTGTTGGGTTCATGGGCAGAACCTTTGCAATCTTGCGTCTTAGATCCTGATCATGTTCTCCTGTCCCTGACTTTTTGGCAACTTCTACTGCCTTCATCGCATCTTCAATGTTAAGTTGTGGGTATTTTTTAATTATGTTCTGTGCAAGTGTCTTGATCATTCTGCCTGATATTTCACTTGCATCGTACTGCCCAAAGACTTTTGACGCGTATCTAATTGCGACACCAATCTGAGCTGATTCAATCAATACTGACTCATTAACTACGCCCTGAAATACAAGCTCGTCCATGACGTCATCTAGAAGGTCGAAGTCAAAATTGGAAGGATCTGCATAGCCAGAACTTATAAGCTCATCGTGAACGAACGATTCAAGTTCGGACTCAATGTAATACTCGTCCCTGATCATGTCACCGTACTGTTGAGCAATATCACTGGCAATTTGGCTAGCAGACGGTGCTATAGCATTCATCTCTGTCAAAATCAAATTGCGCAGTGTAGCTTTGTTCAACCTCATGATTATACCTCAGCACCTGCGTTTGTAACAACGAAGTCGATTCCGACGAACTCTGCTGTCTTAGTAGGCTGTACAAAGATTTGTCCTCGAATCGTCTTGTTTTCGATGTCTGCAGCCGACGTTGTTGTTGTATCAATTCTAACCCTGAATCTTTCAACACCCTGAAGCTCTTGAATTCTTTGCAGTCTTGGACGAACTAGTGTTTCAAACTTAGATAGAGTTGTTGCTCTAGCTGGCTCAAAGATTAGTCGATCTGCAATCTGCTTGACTTGGCGTCTAACTTCAATTAGCAAGCGTCTTACGTTAACTCTGTCAAGTGAGCTTGCTGTTGAAAGAAGTGTCTTCTGACCCCATACTATTGGACCCGATGATCCTGGGAACTTAGTAATTGGGTTAATGTCCACGTCGTAAAGCTCATCAAGGTTTGAGCGGTTAAGGTTGACCGATGATTCTACTGAAGAGTTTAGTGCACCTCTTGCGAAACCTGCTGGAGCTGTCCATGGGTGACCAAGAGAGTCGTTAAGTGCAAAAGCACCTAGTACTACAACAGAAGGAGGAACCTTAACATTTGTAAATGTTGTTGGATCTTCCACAATCTGATCAGGGAAGTAAGCTGCAGCGAAAGAAGTATCAAGATTTCTGTTACTAAATGATGCCACAGTGTTTGCAACAGAGACTTCTTGTTCTGATCCTGTCACGACAGTATTTAGAGTATCACGTTCTTCGACGTCCATGATGAACATTGCGTCGAATCGGTCTTCTGTCGTAATAATGGCTTGATCTGTGACGATTGAGTGTCTAATACCAGGAATAGCAAGCAGCTTAATATCAACTTCTGATTTCTCACCAATAACATCCAGAGCCTTTGTATAAGCGCTAACTGTAGCTGCTTCATCTTGTCCTCTAGAAGCGTCTGACATCTCTTCTACAATGGCGGCATTGGTAAGTTTTGCAGCCTTCTCATTGAAGATCCTAACTCCGTCGAATCCACCCTGTGTAAAGAAGGTAAACTTAGCATAACGTCTAGCAGTTAGGTCAGCAAGGTCTGTCTCAATATTGAAACCACGTGTCTTGTTAGTTTCATTTGCAACAATACCACCAGTCCTTGAGTATGAAGCTGATGCCCATAGCTTAGGATCTGCTAAGCCGTTGGCACCTGTAACTACCTGAACTCTTTCTAGTGAGAACAAGTTATTGTTAAATCTGTCTGCATCATATACCGTACCGTCAGAATCTGCTGTACCCTCGTTGTCACCAACCCAAGACTTCTGCCATACTGTGTGGTAGTGTGGGTAGTACTGTGTGTAACTGTCAAGGCTCTTATCTGAGACGAGTGTCTTGTTAGTTTCTGCAAGGTCAGTCTTCTTCTCAAACTGAACTCCCCAATGCAAGTTAGCGTTGACTGATTTCTTCGGACCTGTCCCAACAGCGACGTTGTCTCTGAATGGAACTGGAAGCTCTACGGCTCTTTCAATCGAAGTGCCCTGACCCGTAACGTGTACTCCCACATCTTCAGTGCCTGGGTTTAAAATACTACTACCTGATGTTACAAGGTGCTTAGGTCCTCTAAATCCTACAGGAAGCGAAACATCAGGGACTTCAGCATTGTTAACTGATGGTGCCATCTCGACCCTAATGTACTTTGATACGTTAGGGAAACTGCCATCAAGAACCAGCTTTTGTCCGTCTTCGCTCTTGTCGAAGTCAAAGTAGAAGTGCTGATCGCCGATTACCTTTGCAATGTATCTATCGTTAGATGGATCCAAGCTAAGTTTAAAGAAGCTTTCAAGGACAAATTGATCTTCATCTGTATCAGACCAACGTCTAACAACTAGATCAAATGTTCCGTACTGATCACGTTCTGATGTAGATGGCGCAATGTTTCTGATAGAAATCTTGAACTTGCCGTTTGCATACTCGCCGTCATCTAGTGAGTGAATCTTGAAGAGGTTCTTCGGAGACCCACCAAAGTTCTGCGAAACAACGAAAGGGGATTCCGGAGTTCTAAAGCGATCTTCGTAACTCTCGAAGTTTGGAACCGCAGATGAACCAGAGTTTCTTGTAAGTGTTGTCGTTGTCAAGAAACCAACAGGCTCTAGAGACGCGCCGCCGAATGTTGCTGCAGCGTCAATGATACCAGTGCCTGTAACAACTGCGAATGATGGGTGAATATCATAGTGTGTGTAAAGGTAGTGTCCAGTCTCTTCTATAAGGAGTGGATCTGTGTTTAAGACATTAGGGAAGTAATTGCTAGAGTCAACATCAAAAGATGCAGTAACAACACCAGGATACTGGCTAGTTGGCTTGTGTCCGTTAAGTATGACAACAAACTCTTGCTTACTACTCGATAGATCAATAGTACCAGTGATTGCACCAGCAGGCCCCGCGGACGTCGCAGGTGTAGAACCATCAGGTGCTGTGTTGTTGTCTGTTAGAGAACCCGACATTGTTGGAACGACACCAGAAGCTGCGAAGATGACGCCTCGAACAATAGGATGAGCCTTTGAGCTATCTTGAATACCAGCAGCACTGAAGACTGTGCTTCCTGCAGATTCTGACATGTAGCAGCCCAAAAAGTGTGCTCGACCCGGAACACCATCAGATACAGCGAATCTGTTCGCGCCTAGCAGACCTGATGGCTGAGGCTGTTCGTCACCTACGACGAAGCCCGCACGAGTAACCTTACCGGCATTGTCACCAGTAGAAGTTCTCTTTTTACCATCACCGACGCCGAGGACTTTTAGATATGTAGCAGCTTGAGAGTTCTGAAGCCACTCATTGACAGCGAGCGGTCCGAACTTCTCTCCGTCGGTATCTCCAAAGACAACTTTGAAGTCGCTAAATTTTGCAAAAACAATAGGCACGAAAGCAGGACCCTTTACTGATGTCCCGATGACACCTGCAGGAACACCCACAGGCTCAACATTTGAAGGACCGGATAGGCCTATTTCTCTTGCGCTAACGCCCGCACTTCTATAAGTGAGTTCAGACATTTAAAAATCTCCCAGTGTACATGTAGTAACTATCTGTTAGTTGAACGATACACCCGAATTCGTGATAATGAAGTCAACTGCAACAAACTCGAACGTTCTCGTAGGTGTAACTATGATACGACCGTTTAGTCTATTTGACTCAATATCCTCTGATGTATTGTTTGATTCATCCATCACAATATCGAATCTTTCGATTCCAGACTGAGTTTGAATGAGTCCTAATGGTGGCTTGACTAGCTTGATAAATCTTTGTCTAGTCGATGCTGTATTTTGTTCGAAAACAAATCTTTGAGCAATATCAATGACCTGCTTCTTAATCTCAAGCATGAGCCTTCTTACGTTAACTCTGTCAAGAGCAGATTGTGCCTGCTGCAGAGTTTTCTGTCCCCAAACAACGTATCCCTGTCTTGGGAATGTAGCAATAGGGTTGATTCGTGCATCATGCAGACTATCTCTATCTGCCTTATTGAGCCTAACTTCAACATTTGTGACAAAGTCAAGTGAAGCTCTGTTAAAACCGGCAGGAGCGTACCAAGGGTAAGATGATTTATCGTTGAAGGCAAGTGCTCCGAGTGCAGGAATTGAAGACGGAACCTTGACGCGACGCTTATTGACCGGGTCATCAATGAAGACGTCTGGGAAGTATGTTGCTACGTAACTGTTGTCAATAGCTCTTCCATTAAACTGTTCCTTCGTCTTTCTCACATCAGGTTTAGCCGTCGATGAATCGAACAGTCGAACTCCATCTTCGTCGTAAGAAACTGGGTCGAGAATGTACATAGCCAATGCGTACTCTCTTACCTTAGTAGATGCGTAGTCCGTTACAAAACTATCTCTCATGCCCGGTATTGTCAATATGTTTGTATTGACTGTGAACGGATCAGTCATGATGTCTGTCGCAGCGCGATATGACTTAACAGCGTTGTTGTTTTGACCTACTCCGCCAACGTTAGAGGAAAGACCTGGTGAAACAAAGCTTGAAGCGGCGCCGCCACCTGTATCACTTGATGCTGCTTGATCATTCATTCTTGATGCATTAGGGTCAAGGACGTTAAATCCATCGAATCCGCCGCCGAGAACTGTTGTGTACTTAGTAAACTCTGAGAACCTGTTAAACTCTGCAGAGGAAGTAAGTGCTACAAGTGTCGCAAGAGTAATTCTATCTAGACTTGAATCTGTAATTCTAAATCCAGTTACGTCAGGTACGCCATTTCTGATGTACGCCATTTCTTTTGCGTGTTCTCTAACAGAAGCTGTCAAATCTGCAACTGCACCGTTGCTAAATGCAACCTTTGCAAGTGTAAACTTGTTGTTGTTAAATTTGTCTGCGCCCGATCCTGTCACTAGCGCGTCTAGCTTCTTAATGCCCAAGAATCTTGTGTATGACTCAATAAGTGGGTTTGCTCTTGATCCAGCATTTGAGTTGTAAATTGCGTTTGATACAGTTCCTGACTTAGGAAGTCTTTCAAACTTTACACCCCAATGAAGTCTATTGTCGACTAGTTCACCAATTCCTGGCTTGCCTGTGAATCCACCTGATGTAGATACAGCGCCCTTCGTAACCTTAAATCTAAATGGTAGTGGTGGCACGATTGATCCGGAAAGTACTCCGCCCGCAGCATCTTCTGCCGCAAACGCAAGACGTCGAGACAATACATCGCCTTCTCCAGGAAGTGCAACTACTGGATTGTCAGTCAGTGTATCAGAAGTTTTTAGTGCTTCAATACCACGGAAGCCGAATGGAAGTGCTCCGTCTGGGACAGATCGCTTTTCAACTCCGGGTTCCATGATGACACGAATGTAGTTAGAGCGATTCGGGTACTTGCCACTGATCACAATTCGTCTATCATCAGCGCTATCAGCGTCGAAGTTATAGAATGCCTTCTTGTCACCAATTGCTCTTGCAATGTAGTTCTGTGATCTTGGGTCTAGAGAAACATTAGGATATCTCTCAAGAACTTGCTGATCAGTGTCATTATCATCCCACTTACGAACAGATACAGAGAACGTTCCATATGGGTTTGCAGGGTTAGATGACTTCTTAAGATCAGTAATTGCAATCTTGTACTTGGAGTTTGAGTATGCTCCATCATCTAGCGCTTCGAATCTAAACAGGTCATATTCTGTAGAACCATAAGGCTGTGAAATAAACCTTGTAGTTGTTGGTGTAGTATATCTGGTATCGAATCTACCGAATAGGTTGCGGAATATAACAGCGGTATCACCAGAAACCTCAGAGGTTAACAGGGAACCCGAAGTGATTGCAATTGAATCTGATTCTGTTGACACAGTTGCAAGTTCATTCTCAACCGTAAAGTCCGCATACAGCAAGTGCTCTTCTTCCACAAATCTATCAGGATCGGTGTTGAGAATCTTGCCGATGTAATTAGAGTTGTCAGGGTCGAGTGATGCTGTCAGTATTCTAAGCCCTGACAAACCATCGCCCGTTGAGAAAGCAGGCGTCGAACTTGAAATAACAAGCTTGAATAGCCCTGCGCTCGTTACAGTTGCTTGGTCATTAGCAGTATGACTAAAAGTTTCACCAGTTCCGTTGAGAACCATCATTCTCGTGCCCGATGGCATCAAAACCATTGCTCTAACAAGTGAAGCAAAGTTATCTGTTGACGTTCCAACACTGTCATTCTGTGTTAAAGATGGGTAACCGACTGCTTCTGATGCTGACACAAAGTGTTTTGCAACCAAGAATTGTACAGCTCCGTTGTGACGGCCCAAGCTATCGTCAACGACTTCTGATGAAGTAAGACTAAAGCCTGCATTTTTGACAGTACCTTTTGCCCTTGTTGCTTCAATATCAGATGAAGTATCGTTTGCACCTGCTCCAAGAACTCTAAGATACGTAACCGCTGTACGATGCTTAAGGAATTCACGAACCGCGTAAGGACCAAACTTCTTAGGGTCAAGATCTCCGAACTTCGTACGGAAGTCTGGAAATGATCCAACAGTTATGGGGACGAACGCAGGTCCTTTAAGTGATGTACCGATAATACCCGCAGGTGTACCGACAGGTGATTGCTCTCGAGTAGAAATATCAATTTCTTGCTCGAAAAATCCTGGTGAACGAAATGTCTGTTCTGCCATGAGAAATTTTACTCCTTAGCGCACAGGTCTAAAGCCAGCTCTATCTTATACATATCGAGCTGACAGCCAAAAAACGCTTGTCATTTAGTTAGTTATGTCTTCGATGTCTTTAATAATTGGTGCTATACCTAAAACTGTTTCACCCTTTCTCTGATTGCGAGACTTTACTCTCAAGAATTTTCTTTCTCTTTTTCCAGTAAAAGGGTTTTCAATGAGCTCGACCTTTCCATAGGGTGAGTGATTTCTTCCGACAACGTCATTGCCGCCCTTATCCAATTCTTTAACATCTGATAAGATGAACTTGTTAACATCACCTGAGCCGGCACCGTTTGACCTTGGACCAGTTATGCCAGGTGATGCTGTTGAAACACCGAACTCAATCATTGGTGCAGAACAGAAGACTCTTAAAGGAGATCTCTGTCCATTGTGTTGCGGAGCTACAAGATAACCTGTTGTTGTAATACTAAAAGAGTATTTAATAATGCGTTCATCTTCAGCATAGTCTTCAAAGTTATCATTTGCAGTTAACGCATCGTCAACAAATGCAACAAACCAATATCCTTTCTCTGTATCTATTCTGAACTGGTTACCTTGCGCATGATACGACGATATCATCTGTTCGAGTAGTTCATTCATCTGCTGCTGATATTGTGTCCAGAATACAACTTCGTATTTGACACTAAAGAACTCTGGAAATGGTACTGTTATTATTTCGATAATGTTGTCTGTGAGGTTACCTCTAAGCATATCACCTTGGCGCTTATCATTTCTATTATCACCCACTGCTCTACGTGTACCAACAGTTCTTCTTGCTATTCCGTCTTCAATCACTTCCCTTTGAGTTTCATGAACAGGAGCAGTGACATTAGTTTGATTCTTTAGGTTAAGCTTGTTTTTGATCGCTTGATATTTTCTATCATCACTGGACAATCTCGTTTTTATGACAAGATCTCCCGAGTCCTGACCAATACCTCTACCAAGACCACCCATATTCTCAGACTGATCAATTCCAGTTCTTGCTATTGAAATCATAGGCAAAACAAATGCACCGTTTTCATCTCTCGCTGGCTGATTTTTAACCATCGCAAACTTCTCAGCACCTGCAAAGATTACTGGAACTGCCCTTGAAGACTGTTTACTAGAAATTGTGAAACCTATTTTCTTATCAAACAAGTTAAATAGTGCTCTGTCAATATCTGCAAGCCCACAAGAGGGTAGATAGTAATCTTCGGGAACATTTTGGCCTTCATATCCATCAGGAAGTTTTTCAGTTACGTCGTATGGATTATCTGATGCCATGTGTTATTCCTATTGATCTTCGTAAAAAGATGAACCCGCTGATCCTGTAAGAGTGCCTCTTGGTGACACTTCTGATGGTCCTGTCAACGGTTCATCGAGTACGTTTTTCTTTTGCAAATCTCGAACGTCGCCAGTTACACCGTTCGCATTTTCAGCAAATCCTCGCTGTTGATGGAACGTATCTTGTACAGCATCTGGATCTGAGAGCCCTTCGTATGTCGGTCCCAGAAGTTTTGATGCGAAGTTGCTTTTTCTTGATTCCTTCCCTATTAGTCTTACTCCGCCTGTGTATTCAATTTGACCGTAGATCTGATGTGTTTCTTTGATCTGGACTATTTCGAAGAACTTTGTTCCATAACTGAAAAAGTCACCTGATGAGAGCTTAATTCTCTTGTCAATCATATCTCTGTTCGGTATGAGCACTTCAATTCTCGAAACTTCTTCTTGACCGAATCTATCTGTTTTGACGTCTTGAGGTTCCCAAGCAACCCAAGCGTCTATCTCAATAGGTTGCTCAAAAATCTTCTCAGGCGCTTCTCGATAGATGTCATGAACATGTGTCTTCTTCTCTGAGATTGAAAAGTAGTAGATTTTTTGTCCATTGACATCTTTCAAGATCTCTTTGTTGATGTCGTTGATGAAATCAACTTCTCTTGGTGTGATAAAAAGACGTGCCATTATATGATTTCCTGCTTAATGATTTGTGATGGGTTCCAGATAATCAGCGCCTTTCCGCCAGCCTCTCCTCTATTGTCATAAGCGATTGCATCGTACCCTAGTTCTTCTAGGAGATGTCCTAGCAAAATATTCTCGTGAGTCCTCATACTCCTTCCGTCTTCTTTTGCATTTTGGGATGCTTTTTTCTTAATGTCTATCACCTGCTGTCTAGGTAGGCGTAGTTCTCTCGCAATATTCTGCAAATCCCATCTCATAACATCAGGAAGCTCTAAAGGGCTGTCATAACGAAGTGTAACACGAAAGAGCCTAACAGGGGATCTATGTTGTGCAGACTCAGGTGTAAGTGCAAAATGAAAACCAAATTCTCCTGTCAGTTCTGGATCAAATTTCGAGAACTTTCTCGAAGTGCCATGGTAAGCTATTACTGTAGTCTCAGTAATCATCCGTCTAATAGCTTCTCTTAGGAGCATCATTTTAGTTACCCCGTAAAGATAGCCATGCCATTAGGCATTGGTACCATCTTAAGTTGTTTCATGATCATTTCTGCTCTGTTGGCATCTGTCTCAACAAGCTTATCATAAGTCAAGCTTTCAAGCATTTCTTTGATCTCGTCTTTGAGTGCAGTTTTCTCCTCTCTTCCTTGTGAGATGAGATCAGCACCATTAAGAGTTAGATCACCTCCCGGAATTGGAACTGTTGAAAACTTAGATCTGATGAGTCCAAGCAACTCTTTAGCTCTTGCTAACGTGTATTGCCTTATCCATTGCTTAGCAATACTGTTAATCTTAGAATATGCAAGGTTTCCAAACGGTATGTTTGATATGTTTGATACACCAAAAATCGTACCGTCTTCTATTGAACCAGACTCTGACATTGAAGAAGAGTTGTAAGATGTTAAGGCCGATGTCGGATCTGGAACAAACTGCACTCTCATAAATAGCTTTCTTCGTGTCTGTGAAGATGGAGATGGGAACACTCTAATGTTTCGCCCCATGATCTTGTAAGAGTAGTTTGATCTCCTAACCCTCTGCGACAGATCTAACTGACCAGCTCTAAGAATGTCTTCAAAAACAGGCAGTACATAGAAGATTGTCTCTGGTGTAAAACTCTCAAAAGAAAATTCGTTGTTGAGGTAGTTTACTGCAGAGTTTGTATCAAAAAACCTGTAAGCAGCATTAGGAGAGAAGTGAAGTACCTCTCTGATCCTCATCTTGCTCTTACTAGCGTTTAGCGGATGATCAAATACTGGATTACCGTCTGCATCTTTAAGTTCTGTGTAGATGTCATAATCTTGTCGTCCAGGCTCTAGCTCAATTGAACCTGAGACAGAGTCATACGAACCACCGATGCCTGCTTCCATTGCATACGGCTCAGCAAATCTAATAAGAAACTCTAAGTTTTCTCTTGGGAAAGTCTGCTCAGCACCTTCGAGACTTCCTGTTGGCTGGCCTAGAAAATTGTTGAGCTGCGACTTTGCCTGATACTGGTTGATGATACTTGAATATTCTAGCATCGATTCTTCGAGGCAAGCCCAAATCTGTTTTCTAGTAAGCTCAACGGACATTATATCATCGCCAAGCATTCTTTTTACGAATACGACCATATTGTCAGCTTCTGTTTGAAATGCAGAGTCTGCATCGAACAGCCCGAATGGTGTAGGCGATACTGTGTTAATGAATGTCGGCATGTAAAGGCTCCCAACTCGACATTAATACATATCGTGTCTAAGTCCTCACTTCTCTAACAATCAGCAATGTCGGCTTTATTTCCAGAATGAAGCAATAACCTCTAGGAAAGAAAGCTTAATAGCACCGGAGAAAGAATCAGCGCTCCCGACCCTCTTAAGCGCGAAGGCCCAAAAGTTACCATCATTTGTGCTGTTTAGAAAGAAGGGAATTTCTACAATGTATAGTTTTCCAGCTGTTGTCGTTAAGATTGATCTTGTCTTTGAATACAATTTGTCTGCCACAGCTTGTGTGTCGACATTAGTGCCCTCGCTCAAAGGCTCCGCAATATAGAGATCTAACTTGACATTTCCTGCAGCATCAGTTGCGGGGACAAACCCAAGCCTCATTATCAATGGCCTTGATGTGTCAATTCCAAATGGAAGCCCGAGAAGCTGGCCAACTCCATCTGTAGAGTTTCCTGCAAATTGATTGTTTTTAGCTCTAATTCGAATGTTTGCTGAGACTTGAACTGCGCCGTTTGCAGGTGCTGCAGAAACTAAGTCATCTACTGTAGATAGACTGACACTTGGGAATGCTCTTAGATCAACAACACGTCCGAACTTTTCAAAAAATCCGTCACTGTTTATTTGAACTCTGCTTCTTCCTAGTTTTGTAAGACTAATAGTTGGTGAGGCAGTAATCGAAGAACTAACCTTAAGACGCGCCCAGTATCCGTTGACACCATTAACTGTACCTGTAACATGCCCTGGAAGATCTGATTCAACACCGATAAGTATCCCGTTCACGTCATGACTGTCAATAAACTAGAGAAACACATTTTGTAAAGGCAAATATTGATGCGTTTTTAGTTATCTACCCTGATACAACCATAAGGGCAAGAAGGCAAAAACGCATCAATAATTACCGTCTGGGTATAAATACGAGGATCGGTTCTGTAAGAGGCTTACTAACTGACTTTTTGCGAGAGAAATGATCTCGACCTGCACTCAAGTAAAAGGTTTCAACGAGCTCAAGACCAGCAGACTTAGCAGATTCAATCACGTCCTTCTCAAGCGCACGTGAGATATTGATGACGACCCTTCCATTATGTGCTAAATGATTTTTAGCACGTGTAAGCGTAGGCACTAAGTACAGATCTTTCCAGGCATCAATATTCGGATAATCTCTCCAGCATTGTCCAGGTTCATCAAAGTATTTTTCAAGATCAAAATACGGTGGGCTTGTAAATACTAGGTCAAAACTGTTGTACTCATCAAATTTGACACATTCACTACCCGATTTAATGACACTAACTTGATTGATGAATTTCCCTTTTTTGAGCTTGTTGCCCAAAGCAGTTAATTCATGAGACAAAGACACACCAGGTTCTGTACACGTATAAGAACCTTCGGGAAACATCGCTGCAAATCCAAGCATTCTAGCGCCGAATCCGCCAGAAGGATCCCACACAGAGGGTTTTTCTAAGTGCCCTAAAAACCTTTGATAGATCACGGCAGCGGCAGTTGGCTTGAAAAAACTCACAGCTTTTCTTTGTACAATAAATCCCCGTCTGATTGTGCTAAAGCTTATGTCGAAGTGTTCGTTAGTAGAAAACATTTCGCCATTGTCAAGTTGATATTCGTACTTTTTTGAGTTGTTTATTCCGAGACGATATCTAAGCACTGCATTGAATGATTTATCATCCATAAAAGATGCCACAGGACCATCAGACACATGCCAAAAAGATTTGATGTGTTCCTTTAGATATGCATTTCCAACGACTCCGAGTGAACTAATCGGTTCTTTGTGACAATCTCGCAGACCAATCTTTCTGACGCTTACCAGAGTCTCTCTCAGGCTTTTCCTTGATTTGGGATAGAACCAATCATTAGCGCTTACAAAAGCTCTCATAAACTCGCGTATAGCAGGCAGATAAACGTTTTCTGTCCACTCTTTCCCTTTGCCTCCAAGTTCTACATGGTTTTGTTCAATAAGCTTGCTTCGCGTCAAAAAGCGCGTCTTGTCATCGAATTTTTGTCTTTCATCTTTAATGATAGAACCTGATATGTCCTGGTGATAATATGCTAAGTCAATGAGTTCCTGAATTGTTGTTGCGTTTTTCCAGTTACATGTGCTGTTGATTCGTATCAGTGACTTCTCTTCAAGTTTTGCGATCTCGTTCTTTTTAAGATCATTTGTCATTCCTGATAGTTGTGAGACTGTGAAGTTCTCGCTTCGATCTAAGCCGTGCCAAAATACGCCATCGAATTCAATCAGCAAGTTATGTGAAGGTATGAAAGCGTCAAAACATTTCGTGTATTCTGCACTATTGACCCAGTAACTATCAACTACTTTATCATTCTTTGACGCTGCTGTCAATACTTTGATGAAAGCTTGTTCTTTCTTCGATGTGTTTGTTAGATTTCTTGACATGTTTGCGAGCGAGATCTTCTTCTTAAATTCATCTGTGAAAATCTTCTTGTACATTTCATCATAGTTCTCTCGCCAGACTTTCTTACGCAGTTTTGATATAGATTCTGTGGTCCAACCATTGTCTACATATTGTGTCTTTCTTTTAAGCTCCCAACGTTCTCTCTTTTCATTGTCTTGCCAGGCTGCTTCTAGTGATTTTGAGATCTTTGCCTTTATTGACTTACTGTTCTCTTTATAAGCACGCCTAATTGCAACATTTCTGTCTTTGACTTGTTCTTTCGTAAACGTAGGCTGTTTGTTTGCTGTGAATCTATTGTTGTGCCCATTGACGTATTCGCCAAAACAATACTTTGTCTTCTTCCACTTGACGTCTTCTCCGCAACCGCATTTACACTTCGGATTAATTCCGTTAAGGTAAAACTGCAAGACATAACTTTGAATATCGTATCCATTGTGTGATCTTGCAAGGTGATTGCCGAGTGATCTTCTATTTTTACAATACTTTTCACAGAGCTTGCATGTATGATCATCGAACAGTTTTAAATAGTTAAGTGACATTTAGACCTCTATACATTCTATTGAGACTTACTTCCTTGTATAGGTATCATGACATCAATGATCGAGTAAACAAAAAAGGCGTCCTCTTTGCAGAGGACGCCTTGATTAAAGTGCTGCCAGAATTAGATAATGTTAAGGTCGAGAACCGTAACTGTACCGTAGAAGTCGGCACGTACCATCTTCTTGCCGTATCTGGTCATAACACCTTTACGTGGTGTGAAGTCTTCCGGAGCGAAGATTGTTGGTGTCACGATGAGTGGGACATACGGAGCATAGACGTATCCAGTCTCGAGGTATGAACCGCCCTTGTAACCAACAAGGATCTTCTGGCGTGGGAAGTATGGGTCCTTGTAGACCGTGAATCTGTTAGTAAGTGTACCAACGGATTCTGCACCAATGCTGAATGGCGCGCCAACCTGTCCCATTCCATCGATTGAAAGCTGCGGCTTGTAAAGCACGGAGGACTCAAGGATGGTGCAGATGTCAGGTGAAGTCACGATGAAGTTCGCGGAACCTCGAAGTGTCTTTCTGTGAATCTGGTTAGCAACGTCGATGATTGTCTCAGTTAGCGTCTCGTACCATTCGCGGACGTTACCGGTGAATGTAGGACCTGTTGCAAGTGTGCTAGAAAGATTCTGGACTACGCCATTTGTCTTGTTAACGAACTTACCAGGAGCACGTGACCAGTAGAAGTTTGCACCACGAGCTTCAGTTAGAAGGTCGTTGAGGATCTCACGGTCGATCTCAAGAGCAATCTGCTCAGAAAGAATCTGTGTAAGTTCAACTTCTGCGTCGAGGCTGTGGTACGCGTTGAGGTCCTGAGCAAGCTCTGGAGACCAACGAGCACGTAGCTTACGAGTTGTTGCTGTAACGGCAATTGACTCAACCTTGATGTCGATTTCAGGAATCTGTGGCGATGGTGAAGTCGCGAAGTCAGACTCGAAACTTGGGATAGTGAGCGTTGAAGCATCACTGTCTACATCAAGGGATGCACCGATTGCGTAAGAACCTGTGAGACCAACAGCAGCAGTAGTGTTAGCAGCCTTCTCCGGAACATAAGCACCGGAGACGACAACTAGAACCGCAGCGCCTGTATCAGAACGCCCAACTAGTGGGTTAGGTGTGAAGACTCCGCCTGTGTACGTACCAAGCTGGTTGAGACGACGTAGGTTAAGAATGTTCTTGCCACCCTGGAAGGTGTCTGTAAGAGGTGTGAGACCTGCAGTAGTTGGAGCTTCTGAGAATACGGAGAAGTCCTTGATGTTACTAAGGTCAACATCAGATCCAATCTGGTTAAGGTTGAACACGAGGAACTGCCAGCGGCCAGATGCGTCATAAGTACCATCTGCTGCGTCTTCTTCGATTAGCGTACCAATCTGCGGGTCGAACATTGTAAGACGACCGTCTGTACCAGTTGCGTGCATCGAAGCACCACCAGTAAGCGTCTGTCCAACACCCCAAGAACCAGAAGCAAGAAGCGCGAGCTCATTGCCAGTAGTTGTTGCGTGTACCTTCGAGAACGTAGAACCTACGAGGTCGTACTGTCCACCAGTTGCAAGTGAACCGGAACGAACACCCTTGCCTGTTGGAGAGTTGTAAATCGACTGACCTGCACGGTAAGTCTCTGCCGACGCAGCGCCTTCAGCACCAGTCTGGAGACTTGCGTCACCACCGACATTTGTACCATACGTGTAGTCAAGGTAGAATAGGAGGCCAGATGGAAGGCTCATTGGCTGAATTGAGACGAGCTCATTCGCTACGAGACCACCGAAAACACGACGAACGATTGGGAACGCAATGTTACTGAATCCTCTGATGTCGCCAGATCCTGTTCCGCCACCACCGCCAGTTGACAATGTGCTGGTTTCTCTAAGAAGCTGAGACGCCTGGTTTTCAAGGAGACGCGACATAACTTCGCGCTTCTCTTCCTTTAGGTTACGAAGAAGACCTGTACGGCTCCACTTCTCAACCAATCGCTGACCACCATTTCTTAGGTGACGAGAGCGAATACCCTCAGTCAGCTGCTCTAATGTAAAATCTTTACCCATTTCTATTTTCTCCTAAAGAATTAATTTCTTCGCTTACTTGTTGTTTTTGATGCCTGCAAGTGTTGCCCATCGTTCAGTCTGGTTAGAACCTTCAGATAGTGTACGTGAGCTTCCGCCGCCCCTAGAGGCTCTTGACGAGGAACTACGACGTCCACCTTCATTCAAAGAACTAGCAGTCTTACGACGCTTGCCACTTGCTGATTCGTTAACAGTCTTGTATATCAATCTAACTTCTCTCAAAGTCTTAGCCTTATCAACCGTTTCCACGATACTCTTGAGAGATCTCTTGGAAATTGATTCATTCTGCATAAGCTTATTCACGTAGAGTAACTTAGAGTTGAACAGATTCATCTGTTCAAGGTGCTCACGGAGTTTAGAAGTTACCTTCTTCAATCCGGATACCTGGTTGCGAAGAACTCGATTCTGGCGGTTCTCTTTCTTAAGCTTCTTCTTGAGCGTGTCATGAACGTTAAGGTTGCTATCATCGCTATCGACGAAAGCCTCACGATCCTTCTTTGCTCCTCCGAAATCTGTAACGCCGTCACCCTCATCGAGTGAAGACCTCATGCGAGCAAGCTCTCTCTTGAGCATTGCTTCGTCAATTTCAACGACTTCATCGTCGTCTTCTTCATCATCTTCCATGTCGTCGTCATCTTC
>Ga0136555_1000013_pt1 | contig 75571 bp, 69 predicted proteins | sample AntRauTorckE5432_FD_104927 | JGI IMG/M metagenome (GOLD analysis project Ga0136555, IMG submission 104927) | Saline lake microbial communities from Rauer Islands, Antarctica - Metagenome Torckler E5 #432 | ecosystem: Environmental > Aquatic > Non-marine Saline and Alkaline > Saline | place...
AATAGTATGAGAGAAGCCGCGAGTATTTTGTGCTGGACTATTGAACACGGTAATGGAATCATTTGTCGACCATTGGCTTCTCCACTCAGTAAGATCGGATTCAAATACTACCAGGACTTCCTCTGTCGCCATGGTTACAACTACACCAATTGTGCCATCAGATGTGGATCGTAGATAGAATACACGTTCACCAAGCGGAGAGGCATTCACCGACTTGATGTTGTCAGACCAAAACTCACCTTGTACCTGATACGGCATATCTCCATTTTCTGTTGGGGTAATATTAGCCATGTAGGTCTTCGTATTATCTGTTCCGGCATCGATGTACCGATAGATAATATAATCGCCCTGTGGGGATATTACAGCCTCCTGTACGCGAGGTATGGTGGTGTTTGTGAGTCGGGTAGATTCACGATTTTTGGTTGAGTGGCGGAATAGGTGTCCGTTTTCTCTGTGAACATACCAAACCTCCTGTCTCCCATTCTCATCCGTGACCCACTGGCTACCGGCTACTGGTCGGTCACTTATCTGCCAGAGATTGGGTTGTGGTGTGTAGGTTGAGGATGGATCATTATCAACATCGGTTTCATCATCGTCTTCAAAAAAGCTATCATCTCCTGGCTGACCACCTGAAAATGGGAATATCGGGTCTGGTTGACCAACCCCACCCTCGCCAGGATCTGTGTCTGCGTACCAGAAAAACCAATATAAAAACAGACCAATGATAAGGATGATGAGTATACCCACAATAACTTTCGTCGTCTTTTTCATAACTACTTACTGATGCTCAACATTAAAGTACGGTTCATCAAGGCCAGGAATTTTCTTCACATTTTGATCCTCTATTGCTCCACTGTCATGATTAACAAGAAAATCTCTCAAGTCATCACTCCCTACCCTGTACTCAACCTCCAACCCGACTTGTTCGGCCATTGTTATAAAAATAGATACAGCATCAAAGTGTGCTGGACTTAGGTTGTTGTTTGCATATGGCGATCCTACATCATCGATTGCCTGTGTGCTAACGCAGGTACCGTCATAGTAGCAGGCTTTATTACGTCTACCGAGTGGTGGGAAGCTTTCTGACACATGAAAATTTACACCAGGAGCTCCTGCTGCAGTAAGTTCTATCAATTCTGAGAGATCAGAATCTATACGACAAAAAGTTTCTGCATATATACTGCTTTCGGGAGAGCAGGTGACAGAACTGCTTGTATTGTATTCTCCGGTGCTTAACCAGGTGCAGTTGGTGCAACTGGCATTAACCCTATCATTTAATTTATTGTAGATTGCCGTCGGGTGTGGATAGCAGCCTCCTCCGAATGAGTTTTCACAAAGAAGTTTTTTGGTTTTACAGTCACTGCTTGTTGGGTCGTCGTAACACCATTTTGTGTCTCCTTCAACCCAGTGATCTGGCGGGGTAAATGATTCCTGCTCAGCATCACCGCAGAGAGCTGTGCATTTATTTGAATCAAGGTAATATCCACCTCTTTGTTCCGAAACACACTCATCGATAACGGGTGCCTGTGTTGCTTTATTAAATGCATGCAATTCACAGTTTTCAATTGCTGCATTAGCACTTGTTCCTATTCCTGTTAATTTAGTCTTCTCATCTCCATCATTATTCACCAATATACCTGTTGATTCATAATAATAACGACACTGTGAACTCTCTATCCATCCACCGTCATCCTCATCCTTATCCCGTGCCTCTTGGAGTCCATCTTCACACCCTGTCTCGCTATCGAAGCATATATATTTATTCTCATCACCTCCAAGACCAAAAAACCATGAGATTGTGAAATCACCTTGAATGTAGAAGCAGTGTTTGTCCCCTCGTTCTTTACTATCTTCTCTAAAGGCCTCACCACCGTACTCCCAATCTGACCAGCCTTCATTAATAACAAGACTACTACCAGAGGTTGTTACTGTCTCAACGCTACTAAGTTCAATCAAATCGGGATTAATTGTCTGCAGTATCATCACAGCTGATAACGCCAGCACAAGCCCAAGGATGGCATTAGTCATCTGCTCCTTAGCTTTACTAACTCCACTTTGAGAAGTACTGGTCATGTACTGAAAACCAGAGGCAATAATGATAACGACGGCTGCTAGTATCGCAAAACCGATCACAATTAAAATCATTGTTTTTATGTAGTCCGGAAAGCTGTCTTCGCTAGAGACATCGATCTCTCGACCTCCCCCATCTGCTTCTTCACCAAGTCCACCGATTGGTGCTAAGAATCTATAAGGTTTATCGCCTTGTGCTTGGGCAGTGGGTAGTATCTCGGAAGCATTACCTGGCGTAACCACGCTGAGTAAAGCCGGGGTAATGAAAAAGAACATTAGGCTTGCCACAAGAACGGTTGTAAGAATGTGTTGCAGTGATTTCATATTAAAATTCAATTAGTGTACTACTTCTTCGATTAGGAAATATACGGTTAGTATCATCAATTTCAAGCTCTAGTCTAGTCTGGCCGCTACTGTCGTCAGGTCGTCGTAATCGGACGATATTCTTCTGATCTGGCGTGCTTACTGCGGTGGTGTTAAGCTGCCAGTTGTACTGCATATTACCAGCAAGAGAACTGCCGGTTAGGTAGTAGTATGGGTAACCAGTTACTGCTATTTCATCCTCACCACTTTCCATCGTCACTTTGTTGCCAGTTACAGTGTTAAATTGTGGTCCAAACAGCTGGCTGAAATTATACATATGAACCTCGGGCTGGCTGATTGGAATACTAATTGATTCATTTGCCACCACGTCTCCGTTTGGTGTTGCTATACGTACAGATACTCGGTTACCGGGGCGTGGATCTGTGCCGGTAACAAAGGAATTTTTTCCTCGACCGGAATCACCACCATAACGAAGCCCGTTAAACTCCCACCTGTATACTAACTCATCTTTACTAAAACGCTCACCGTTTTCATTATAGATATACGGAATAGTAGTAACACGCACATCACCCCATCCGGTGTGTAATGCTTTACCTTTATAGAATGGAGGTGTGTATGAATCAATTGCTTCCCAGATAAGATCTACGACAACTGGTGTAATATCTATTCTTATATCTGCAATTCCTTCTCCAACACGACCACGAAAATTAATCCTGGTTGTTTCACCTGCTTCACCCATCTTTATGGTTACCTCTGTAATTCCTACACCTTGAGCAATGATTTCACCATCTCGTCGCCAGGTTGTTTGCCGGCCTTCGACGCTAGCCAGTCGGCTGGTTACAGATACCTTCACCTGCTCATATGGTTCCGGGTAACGAGGTGTATTGGAGAGAAACACCGCCTCAGCATCGCTCTGAGCATATACTGTTTTGTTGTTCAAGTTAGTGAAAAATACCACTGCAAGTAAAAGCATGACAATAAACCCAGAAACCGTGATTGTGTTGTATAAAAAACTCTTCATAATTTACTGGTAGACCGATGTTTTTCGGCGCCGCTTCGGGCGTCTATTCTCTCTTTGTGCCTTCTTGTTCATTCGCTGTCGTTGCTTGGCAAGTTTATTCTGAGCCTCCTTAGTATTCTCCCTCTCCTGATCTGCCTTTTCTGTAGCTTGTTCATCTGCTTCTTCGCTAACAGCATAGTAGGCCCACATGGTAATTCCGGGATATATTCCCAGCCCAGTAAGGCCTAACAACCACTCTCCAAAAAATGAGGCTGCCTTCTTAATCTTCTTTCTACCGGAGACAATACTTGGATTAACGCCGTCTATCTCAAACCACAGCCACAGCGTGGCATAGCCCAAGAATGTAAAGATCATCCCTACATACGGAATTATCGAAAGCAGGTCGAAAATAAAAGCAGTAAATAGGTGTCCACGGTAGCCTTGGGTCTTGGCCCACCATCCCAAACCTGTCTTTGCTGCTGATTTTAATTTGGCTGTATCCATAGGAGATAACTATATTATACCGTAGATGTACTAGGTGTCACGATCCTCTAGCTCCTGACGATTACGCTCTATATCCATCAATTGCGATGGATCAGATGTGATGATTTGATCCTCAGTATAAGAGGCAATTATCTTAAGCGCTACATGCTTTCGGCCGGCAAAGAATATACCCTCCCCTACATCCGACTCCAGCAAGAGGTACTTCTCCTCGTCAGTCAAGTTGAAAGTATCCTGAATCTTATTGATTACTGACGGTGACTGCTTCATCAGTAACTGGATGGATGAGTTGCTAATGATAGGCATGCCGTATGGAGAATTAATAAAGTCTCCGACATCCTGGGTGATGGTCGCTAAACCAAGGTAGTATTTACGACCTCTTTTGGCTAACTTAAATAGGAAACTAGCGGTATCCTCTGATTGCATCATCCACCAGGCTTCATCAATAACCAGTAGACGCTTACGAAGATTTTTGCGGATGGCATTCCAGAGATGGTGCATAATGATGTGCATTGCAATTGGTTTCAGCTCATCCTCCATGTCTCTTACGGAGAAAACAATGAACTTGCGTTCTATATCGATATTGGTCGGTTTATTCATGAAGCCCCCCCAGGTACCCTCAGTGTATTTTTTAAGTTTCTGAATAAGTTCATCTGCACCCTCCATGCCACCTAATACCATCTCAAAATCAGAAAGGAGTGGTACCTGCATGTCTTCACTCCACTCACTGTCATATGTAATATCCTTCAGGGCGTAGGTTTCGGTAATTGCCTTATCAACAATTGAATCTTCGCTTGGGCTTAACCCATCAAACATCAAGCGAAACAAACCAACTAAAGATATAATATTTGAACGAAGAACATCTCCGAAGTGCTCGTCTGGTCTTGGTTTCGGAAGGTCAAACGGGTTAATGTGATGTTTTGAAGTTAGGGATATATTAAAATGTCGACCTCCGGTGGCTTCAGCTAGGTATCTGTACTCATCTTCGGGGTCAATTACAATGACGTTCGTATCAAACATCAGGCTCCGAAGAATCTCTAGTTTTGTGGCGTATGATTTGCCTGCGCCTGAGGTAGCAAAAATTAATGAGTTGTAGTTCTCCATCTGAAATCGGTCAAACAACACTAGTCCTGAATTATGTCGATTGATTCCAAACAGGATTCCCCTATCAGATGTAAGATCAAAAGAAACAAACGGGAATAAGCTGGAAAGTGGTGAGGAATTGAGTTTTGAGTGTACCTGCAACTCGTCTTTGCTAATTGGTAATGTCGAGCGAAATCCTGACTCCTGCTGAAAAAGTGATGGTTTTAGGTATATAAGCTGAGACTCAAGCACGGATCGTATTTCTGATTCGGTTTTTTGTAGTTCATCCTGATCCTTTCCGTAGATTGTTATATAAAGACCCACATCAAATATCTTCTCTCGTGCCTGCTGGAGATCGTTGCGTAACTGCTCAAGATTTTGATGGGCAGCATCAAGCTTTGGGTCACGAACTAACCCCTTCTCCTCACGAATGTTGATTTGACTCTGGACTTCCGCAACTCGTTTCTCGAATTTGCGAAGAATTCTTCGCGTGTCTACAGGGTGAACAAAAATTGAAATATCAAATAATCGATCCAGGTTAATTACTGGTGAAAACCAGTTATCTGGAAGGCTGGCAGGATACGAAATTACAAAAAAAGTTCGAGATATTTTCTCTCCAAGATTTAATTCACGTGGGGTTATCTTTAGTGCTGATGGTGCAATAATATCCTTCAGGTCAAGTGTTCCGGTGTCCTCAACACTGTGTGGTAAAAACGACTCTCGCTCACCGTTCTCCGAAATTGAACTTTCCCCTTTTTTGTTTTTAAATGCGTCAAATAAAGCCATGGTGAATTATAAATTATCTCCCGTTATATCCTGTTCTAAGTTTCCGGGATTGAATAGTCGGTAAAATAGCTCAATGTTTTCTTCGGTTCCTAGTTGCGTAACGCGTACCCCGGTTCGAATAAGTCCCTGTCGAACGATTTGAACCCGCTGCCTTAGTTGGTTGTGAGCCTCCTGAAATGACTCCTCTTTTGCCTCTTCACTACTTTTTCCGCTCCCTTTTCCAAATATGCCTTGTATGGAATCCATAATTCCACCAGATGAAGAAATGATGCTTTTGTTATATGGAACAACAACAAAAAAAGTTTTCTGCATAACATTGGTGTCTTCGGTGAATGTACGAATAAACTCCATATACTCGCTGATCTGAGTTTTCATAAGTTCATTTTCCTGCTTGCCGTACTCTTTTTTTAGGCTCTCAAGGTACGGCTTAATGTTTAGGTTTCTGGACTCAATATGAAATTGTACGGAGAAATCAAGGGAATTTAAAAAGCTCTGAAATTGCATCAGGACAGCCCTCTGCTCTTCGCTAGATTTCAACGCAAAGTTTATAGATGAAGCCATCAATATGCTGCGCAATGATCCGTTGTCTAGAATCGCCACACCGTCCCGTACCTCATTTATAGGTACAAATTCTTGTGAAGCTCGTGAGTTTTTCTTGCTGCTGGCCATACTTAGCTTGGACTTCGGTTAGAGGACGTATGGAAGGTTTCTTTTTCAGTACCTTGTTCTGAATTGCTGCCAACATCAACTGCAAATGATGTGCTTGATAGGTCTTTTCGGTTCGATGCGTTACGTGACATATTAGCCAGAACCTTTTCAATTTCTTTAGCCTCACTCTCAACCTGTTTTTGGTTTTTATCCTTATGTTCACGATGCTGCCACAGGTATAAGCGTGATTTCGTAATGTATGAAAATGCAGCCTGCACAATTTCAATAAATGGCTTGTCATTAACTCGGTAAAATGTCAGTGCCAGTGAGAACCCTGCAGCAACTATTATAAATGGATACGCAATTACTTTGTACGGAATTACTGCATATAAAATGACACAGAAACCAGCTCCACCTACCAGGTAAACAAACTGTTTAAAAGACAGTGGGCCAAATATCTTATCCTCTACATTGATAAATTGTGGAACGTGAAATTGCATCTAATATGTATTTTAGCAAGCCTATCTGCTTATACCTAATACCCTAGTTATCGGCAGGTTCGCGGTAGGGGTCGCTCGTGCCCCCGTATCCAGCAGATGGCGATGGTGGTGGTGGTGGCACCGGTATGCTGGCGGAAGATTCGCTGTCTCCACTGCTTTCGAGGCTTTCCTTCAGAGGTTTCAGTATTTTGCTGGTGACAGCAGTGATTACTTTTAGTAGTGTTTTGTTTTCTATCTCAGCGATATCTCCAAGTCTCTCGGTGAATTCAGGAGAATTTGTAATTCCCAAAAGAAGGTAGATGGTTTCCTGATCAAGAATATCCGTTTGCTGGGTATCAAGACCATATTCATCGGCAATTGTTTCGATTCGGTCAGAAATATCCAGCTCGAAAACTGCATCTATATACGTCTCGGAAAGGTTGTCTTTGGCTTGTTTTAGAAGCTCTTGTTGGGTGATTGTCATGATTTACGTGTTTTTATGAATATTACGTAACTTTCCAGAGGCCCGCTCCTTCGGTGTAGGATCAGTAGACTGTTTGTCACTGTAACGATTCTTGATATCGCCAACATTATCAAGCCCTAAGTCACGGTTGGCCTTGGTTTGTTTTGTGCTGCCAGGAATGCGGATTGATTTACCTGTAGCTTTTTTAATACCTTTCTCAATTAAGCTATTGATGCTATCTAGCTTACTCTCCTGCTCAAGCATTGTTTGCACGAATTCCTCACCGCGCTTGTCACCGATCTCAATCATTTCATCTAGTTTATTCTTGCGGCTTTTCGATAATTCTCTCACCTGCTTCTTCTGTTCTTTCAGACTGTCCCGCTCCTGCACATACTGATCACGAATCTGCTCCTTCTTGTCATTGTATGTATTCTGGACAGTATTACGGTTGTTCTGCTGGTTGTTCTTTTGTTCCTTTAGATCACTCTTCTTATTCTTGAGTGATGTTTGTCGATTCTCGAGGTTGTTCAGCTCAGAAATATTATTGACTCCATCGGTATTGTCAGCGAGCTGACTAAGCCGCTCGGAGAAGTGGTTGATCATATTTTCGTCATCTTCAGCCCTTGCCTGGTTGAGCTTGTCCTCCAGTTCATTGCGTTGATTGATTGCTGTCGATACCTGCTTTAGCTCATCAACTACATTACTTAGATCTGCATCAGTCTTCTTCTCTGCATTCTGCATTGCATTATTTGCGTTGTCATACCAGCTCTGCAGCTGATCTTTCTTGTCATTGTAATCAGTGCTTGCCTCTTTCTGCTCTTGGTCAATGCGTTTGTCAGTCTTTTCTTTGTTTTTGTCAACCTTCTCCTTTATTATCTTGGCGCGCTCGGCCTTTGCCTTTTCTGCCGGTGATAGGCGTTCAATCTGCTTCTTTTCTTCCTCACGCTTTTCCTTTTTTTCCTCCAGTACCTCTCTGAAGCCACCGCTGCGCTGCTTTTTATCATCGACCCCGGCCGCCTTTCCGGCCCGGGTATTACGAGCATCAAAGCTGCTATTGGCGGCCTTGTTAGAGAGCTTCAGTGCAGCACGGGCACCAAAGCCCCTCATACCACCTTCTTTTGCAGCATCCTTCAACCCACGTGATTCAGAGATTGCATTCCCACCCAGACCAATCGAGGATCGTCCAGCAGCAGCGGCAGCACCGGAAATTTTTGCACCACCCCAGTTACGTGCCTTAACCCCTAGTTCCATGCTTTTAGCGGTGGCTTCACCCCCTATTTCCTTGGCAACAACAAGCGAGGAGGCCATTAGAAAAGTCATCAGAATAAAGGTCAATATAACTCCAAAATTATCACCATCAGGGCTTAGTATCGCTCCCATGAGATCTCTGTTTCCGTCGCCGATACCGTTTTGAAGATCGGCTGCCAGAGTTGCAACAACATACAGGATGGCAAAAAGTGCCGGTGCAAAGAATGACTGACCAAGGAGTTTATCCCACCACTCTTGTCCGAATTTTGAGTTCGGTAATATAAACGCAATAAAGGCCAGTGGAGATGCGATCATTAGAAGTATCAAGAACATAAATCTTACCAGCAACAGAAAAGCCATTGCCGCCATGACAAACCCTGTCACAGACAAAAAGACAATACCTAGAATACGAGCAAGAAATATCTTGAAGTTGATACTTTCAGATGACTGAATAGCCTCCTCGCTACGTATTGATTCAACACTCTGTACAGAAGATATATTGGTAGCACCAGCAAAGAAGTGAGATATATTACATCCATTTTCCTCTTCACATCCTTCTACCTGAATACTGTTGTAAAACTGCAGAGCGACAACATTAGAGGTATCAATAACCACCTTGGAAGCAAACAGGCTAAAGTTAACAAACAGGGCTACGATAACGAGTCGAATCAGTATTCGCTTGGTGTTAAAGTTATTCCCAACATTTAAAATTGTTCGAATCGCGATGTATAAAAGAACGCCAATAAAGACGATATTTCCAAGGTCTCTAAATATCTCCCAGAGCCTATCGATGGCCCCTATCTCATTAACAAGATCGGCCATATTTAACACCATTTCCCGAACAACATAATCAAGAAGATTACCGATTATTGCGGTAAACCATGCCACAACCTTAAAAATCATGTCTGCCACGTAGGCGAATATTTTACCGATTGTAGCGTCAACGAAAGGCAACATAATATAAAGTTTTGTGACTGCCGTTTAATTAAAAGGTGTATATGATTGAACAATACACCTCATCTTTTAATTCATTATACACTTGACGCACATTGTCGGCGAATGCAGTATTCTTTCACAATGTGTCTACCGCCGTTGTCCATCAGGCTGAAATAAGCCATCGCTATCTGCGGGTTCTACAAAAAGCCTTTCTTTTACCTGGGTGTTGCCAGTTGTACATGTAAGTATAAGAGTTGAACTGTTTTCTCTTGTTATTTCCTCTGCGCTTGAGGCACGTTTCTCCCCACTCCATACTCCGACCGGAACAGATGATGCCTGACACGATTCAGCATTAGATTGCCACTCAATGCGAACTGTTTCACTTACGTTGCTTGGACGACGATAGGCCTCAAATGAAACTATCTGCGGGTCATCTCCCGAGTCACCACCAACGCCTCCTCCATCATCATTAGAATCTTCAATAACCGGTGATGTCCACCCTTCTGGCACACTACACCCATTAGTCTCAGCTCTGTTGAATAATGTTGTGTAGAGCGAGGTTGTTGAATTTGGGTCTAGCTGTTCTGAAGCGTTCTGTGCAGATTTAAGATCCGCCTCACTGTGGAACCGGCGCTCCATGCGGGCAAAGCGAGAGTCGATTAATCGTTTTCTACGAGAAACATTGTCATTACTGTTCATGTCCTCAGGTAGATCAAGCGCCCCACCTGTAATCGCCGTTTCCATACTTGCTGTGGTGGCGATTAGCGGGTCATCGCCCAGCTCTTCGATGGTGGTTTCCGGGAGAATAGTCATGAAATCAAAACGAAGTTCATGCAGGTTGTCCATCCCATCTGTCGGGGCCTCGTAATTTCCAATACTGTAGTCAGTATCTCCCAAGACTTGCAGTACATCCTGCTTGTAGCCATCAATGTAGTCAACAACATCTTTTTTTCGGTATGCGGATGTCGTCACAACCTCGCCGTCTTCTACCATAGTTACAAATCTAAACAATGACAAGCCGGATATACTACCCCTTTCAAGTGATATAGATATAGTACCACTGGTAATTAATTTACATTCTTGATGTGTCCAGACTATGTTTCCAGGATTATCACCTTGGTCTGGGGCAACAACATACGATTTTTCACCAATTGTTCGGCTGTCACATTCAGTGGTACCGTATCGAAAACTGTCATTAGTTTTTGCTTGATTTATTACCTGATCCTTCTTGTTTGAACCACCCCATTTAGGTGTAGGACCAGGGACATTCAATTCATATCCGATATCAAGAGGAAAAGTCTCGAGCCCGATAATGTTGTTGACAAGGTACACGTCACCTACATTTTCCGTTATAGAGATCGGATGTTCCTTGGCGAGCATGTCATAATATCTCCAGTCATAATCTGCACCTTCCCAATCAATCTTCACATATGAGTTAGAGGGGCTTCGGTATAGTTTTCTTTGATCTGTAAATTCAATATTTCCTAATTTATCTGGGTTGGCATCATATCCATCACCACCAATCCGGTCTATGTATCTATCAGTCTCAAAGAAATTACCTCCAAAACTTTGATCGTCCCTCCCCATTTCATCTTCGTCTTCTGGTATGCAGATAAAGCCACGCCAGACACCTGCCTCTAGATCCGGAATGTAGGACATTCCGTATGCATTACCATGACGAGCTCCCCCACATCGCTCTATTCCATAAATCTCACCTTGACTCCAAGACATGTCATTTCCAACCCAGTCTACCTTTTGAGGGCCTATCTCATTTTCCTGCTGACCACTACTGCTACTTGGCAGAATTCCAAGTCTGGTTTGCTGCATTGTGTTTAACTCACTCTGAATTTTTTCTTGCTCAGTGCCAAACGTATTATCACTAAGACACTGGTTAATACGAGCCTCTAGTCGGGCGAGATCACCAGTCGATGGAAGTATCTCCAGCGCGTCCAGAAGATCCTGTTCGAGCGGAAGCTGCTCATCCAGTCGCTCATTAATGAATTCTTCAGGTACACGACCGCGGTAGTTACCAGCCCCAGAGTCCGTCTGATTTCCTTGCGCATTCCCAAGTGTGTCTGAACGTGATGCTAGCTCAGGATCAAAGAGCCCTTGCCGATTACTACCACCAGCACCAACAATTCCGGAAACCATTTGATCCACCAAAGCTCCGACTATCTCGTTTACTTCATCCGCCATCTCCAGACGGCGAAAGTCACTACCTACAACGTTGTTGATGGTGTCATTAACAACTGAACCTGGAGTCTGCACGACGGGATCAATCAGTTCTCCGTCTATATTACACTTTCCAGTCCGGTCATCCAATAGCCCTCCTTCAGGACAGGCCACCGCATTCATCCACCCATTTCCTTGGCTTAGTTCCTCTGTGTCGATGTCTCGTGCTTGGTTAATGCGTTGCACAAGACGACCTTGTTGGTTTAAGTATGCTCCTATTGGGTTGGCGTCAGGGTTGTCTACTGAGTATGCGAATGCATCCCACCCACCTTCTGCAAAATTACCAGAGAAGAAAGCATCGGTGGCAGTGGCACCGATGCTTTCTTCTGGACATGTAATACCTCCGACCTCATACGCGTCAGTTGTGCTGCTGAAGGCATCTTCTGCTGGTTGCAACCCTGTAGGGCGTGGATTATCAGCGTAGTGTTGTCTGCCCAGGGCAAGCATGACATCCTCTTTGTATGTTCCACATATCTGTGAAGCATTTGGGATATCAATCTCTCTTCCAAGAGCGGTGCTACGGTAAAATTCATTAAAAACAGAGTCAGTTGTGTGGTTTAAAAAGTCACCAAGATTTCGTACATGACCTGGGTTACCTGGCTGTCCCCAACGAGTAAAGCCAGACTCTACCCAGGCCAAGGTTGAGTCTGCAAGTTGATTTAGCACTTCTCTGGCGGCATAGTACATCAGGGCATCAAGACATCCTTCACGCACCACCCGCGACATCGAGTTCTGTCGTACATTTTGAGCTGTTCCACCATCAGAAACAGAAACAGAAAACGGGCTTAGGCCTCCAAGTAGGCCCCCAAGTAGATTTCCTGCAATACCACCTAGAAGCTCTGCTCCTACACTGACCGCACAGTTACCAAGCCCCTTGGCAGCCCCGCTCCCAAGGGAACTAATAAGACCAGACTGAGCATGGACAGTTCGAGCTTGCTGGTTTTGCCCAAGTGGCCCAACAGTAAAAAAAAGGCCAGTCGTTATAATTACAATGCCGAGAATCATGTGCTTAAATATCTTCATATTACTGTGTATCTTGGTTAATTCTTTGTGATAATCTCTCGGCAGCGTCCTCGGCGGTACGCAGGGCTTCGCGGTACAGTTGCCCACCCAGCACGCCGCTGAGGGGGTCAGATCTTGCATACTGCATACCGTCTAGCCCAGCCTTCATCTTAGCCGCACTATTTAAAACAACAACATGGTCATCAGCATACTTGCTCGGTACTGGCACTTCTTGCAACTGTTGCATAACGGTATTCATTTGGGTAATGTACGGTGTTAAATCTATTATTTCCGATCCACCATCCTGCAGTTCTGATGCCAAAACAGACAGCGGATTGCGCTGTTGATCGGATTCTATTGTAAGAATTCGGACTGTTTCTTCTACATAGCGTTCCATGTCTGCACGTGAGTCACCTGGTATTGTGTTCAGGTCTGATTCGCTAAATATCTCCACATCGAGCATCTGGTTAATGTCAAGCGATGCGGCCACACGACCAATGTCTTCAACACTGATATCCTCTCCATTTTGTCGAGCTGCCGCCAAACCTAAGGCACGCGGCAGTATCTGTCCCTTAAGGTCGGTGGTTCTGTCTGGCGACTGTGCAGCTTCACTTGAAGTAGAGGTGGTTGGAATTCCAGTAGAGTCGTCCGGTCCTGGTGTAAGTGGATCACGGTTCTGAGCGACTTCATCACCATCACTTGTTCCATCACCGTCGCTGTCAGGATTGTTAATGTCAGTACCCCATAAGCTCTCCTCCCAATCAGACAATCCGTCTCCATCGGTGTCTAACTGCTTTAACTCTTGGCGCTCATCTAAAGACACTAGATTATTCGAACTCGTATCACCTGATGTAGTATAAAAATAAACACCTAGCGCCAAAATGACGATTGCAGCAATTAAGAGAAATATTTTTTTGGATGGTAAATAATCCTGGTTCACTGAACTAATCATAGCAGAATACAATGCTTTTTCAGATAGATATGTGGATAACCCGTCTTAATCTCGGGCATTTTTAAAATTCGAGGCTTTGCTCATATACTGTACTGTATGCTAATCTAGATGCATGAATAGCAACTCAGCGCACAAAGGAATTCTTAACAGTTTCATTATATTTTTAGTTTTGTTTTTTCTCTGCTTGCCTGTGGTTGTAAGTGCTCAGAACAATCAGTCAGATCTAATCAAACAAATTAATCAGTTGAAGCAGCAGGTGAATCAGTTGCAGGAGCGGCTTGTTAGTCAAACAACAAGCGGTAGCCAGACAAATGGTGATGTAGTCACTGGTATTCAGCCCTTTACCAGTAACCTTTCTCGTGGAATGACGGGGTTGGAGGTAAAAAGATTACAGCAGGCGCTAAATCAGACACTTACAATTCCAGTCGCTGCCACTGGGTCTGGGTCCATTGGGCAGGAAACTACCTACTACGGGCCAGCAACTGCTAATGCTGTAAGTCGTTTCCAGGAACTCTACGCTGAAGAAGTTTTAGTTCCCAATGATCTCCAGCAAGGTACTGGTTATTTTGGTAACAGTACACGAACAAAGCTAAATAACTTACTTGCTCAGAGAAATGACAGCAACTTGAACGATGTCGCGAAAAGTCAACAGTTTGATTCTTACGTAGATAGTTCGCAAGACACATTGCAAAGCAATGAAAAAGATATAGAAGATGAGATCACTGAACTTGAAAATAAGATAAACTTAGACAAATGGGATCTAACAGAGAGAGAAAAGCGGCAAGTCGCTATGTCTGTTCCAGAAGAAATTCGTGGTGAGTACTTTCCTGAGTATGTTGACGGAGGAAGTGGAGAGAGTGGTGGGGAAAGAACCAACCCTTTGCTGGAGCAGCAGGAGTATCAACGACGCCTTCAGCAGCAGTCTTCAGCGGTAGATAAACTGCGAGGAATAGCCCTGTCTTTCGTGACTGACCCACTAGAGCGTTTACATTACTCTCTAAAAAAGATCTTTCCTGTACCAGAAACTGCTCACGCACAGCTATCTTTGGTATTTGGCGGTAGGATTGCAGCAGTTTTTCCATGTACGTGTAATCCGCCAGCGATTCACTTTACAGTAATCGGGGCACGACCAGCTAGTACAGTGTACTTCCCAGGTGTAACTCAAAAAAGTCCTCCGTGGCCACCAGTACCTGGTGTCGGCACGCTTGGTAATTACACACCATTTGGTATTTGTCTCGTAGGTGTTCCTCCTATTTGTGCTCCGACCCCTGCATTCGGTACAGCTATCATAATGGGTACCTCCTTCTAGCTACTGGTATTTTGTAAAAGTTTTTGATTGAGCTGCTTCCAGTCTGTGGTGGACAGTTTTTCGGCGCGAATACGCTTACTAAGGCTCATCTCTGTCAATACTTTTTCAGCTTGTTTTTTATTGAAACGTGGATCGGTATCAAGATTATTGGCCAGTGTCTTACGTTTATGCCCATAGCCTCTCTTTATAAGAGAAAAGAAGTCTTCTTCATCTAAGTCACTAAAAAAGTCCCGAGATATAGCGGTAATTTTAATAACAGCTGACTCAACCCTCGGAGCTGGCTCGAAGCTCTCTGGTGGCACAATTCGGGTTATTTCCGGAGTTCCGTATGCTTTTACACTCAGTGACAGGATACTTTCCTTACCATTAGCTGCGATTATTCGCTCGGCTACCTCTTTCTGGATCAGAAGTACAACTTGTGTGGGTTGATGCTGATCTGAAAGGGTTGTCTGGATCAGTTTTCCGGTAAGGTAATACGGAATATTGGCAATTACCTTGTATTCTGTGTCTCCAATTAGGTCTTTAATAGAAAGGTCGCGGATATCAGATTCATGTACTTCCAGCTGACCATCAGCGATCTGGCTACTAAATTTTTCCTGTAGCTCAGATACCAAGGCTGGATCCTTCTCAACTGCTATCACCTTTGCACCAGCCTCCAGAAGTGGTGAGGTAAGCACACCTTCCCCTGGCCCGACCTCAAGCACTGTGTCGTGACTTGATACATCCCCGGCAGCCACAATGGCCTCCAGAGCTTCTTTATCCTTTAAAAAATGCTGTCCTAAGTTTTCTCCCATAATAAAAAGTGTTATATAACAAGAAATAATCTGTTATATAACAAAACTAAATCTGTTATATAACAACTCTATTTCGTCCTGTGTGTATCCATAATACATACCAGCCTGGCAGGATGAAAGTACTTGAATCCGAGTGTCTCAGGCCGGAAGACACATTGCTGGTGTCACTTAGCACCCTAAACTTAAATCCTCGTATCGAGAAATACCAGGGAGCCCAACGGCTCGAGTGGGTAAATACAAGACCGGTGCCCTGGTGTACAGGGTGCCGGCCGGCTTACAAAAGTATAAATTTCTTATCTATCGAAATACCAGTAAATCGAAGCACTCAAGTGCGCAAGAATGTGCGCAAATCACTGTCCGTAATAGATTTTTAATCAAAGAAGACAACATCCTCTCCATCGCCAACCTCTCCATCATCATCCTGGGCAATTAAATCATTGGTGATGTCGTCCAGAAATGGGCTGGGTACCTTCCATTCACGATCACCGAAAAGTCGCCGCGACTTGGCGTGTGACAGTACTACCTGTTCCTGGGCGCGAGTAAGAGCCACATAGAAGAGTCGCCGTTCTTCTTCTCCGCGTTCACGGTCTCCGTCTTTATTACGGGGAAACAGGTCCTCCTCCATTCCACAGATCCAGACGTTGGGAAACTCCAAGCCCTTGGCTGCATGCACCGTCATCAGCTGTACCCCAGTTTCCGAGACATTATCTTGATCACTGGCCAGCGTGGCGTTTTCTAAAAAGCTGCGCATGGCTGTTTCGTCTCCGGTGTACTCGGCATCGTACTCGGCAGCTACCGATACCAACTCGTAAACGTTCTCTAGCCGCTCTTCATCCTCCTTCTTTTTCGCAAGCTCAGACTGAAGACCGGTCTTTTTTATAATTTTCTCCAACGCTTCGCTTGGTGGATTATTTGCAATCACGGATGCTAGCTCATCCATCAAGGTGAAGAAGTTCTCAACCGACTCTCTTCGGTTGGTTGAGAGTTTCTCTAGTTGATCATCTAACACTTTTTGTACTGTTTTCTTTCCGATTCCTCGGCGTGGTGTATTTATAATTCGCTCCATATCAGTAGTTGACTCACGATTCAGTGCATAGGTCACGTACGCCAGCACATCCCGCACCTCAGCCCGTTGAAAGAAGCCGGTGCCGGTGATCTGGTGGCTTATTCCGGCCCGATTTAGTGTTTCCTCAATAACTCGTGACTGAAAGTTTGTTCGGTACAGCACCACCCAGTCTGAAAGTTCACCACCGCTGCGAGCGTACTGCATGAAGGTCTCGGCCATTGCATCAGCCTCAGCTTTCTCATTATAAGCAGTCACCAGACGCAGCTTCTCACCATCCTTGTTTCCGGTTACTAGTTCCTTGTCTTCTCGCTGGTCATTTTTTTTAATGATGTCATTGGCGGCCTGCAGGATTCGCTTGGTAGAACGGTAGTTTTGTGAAAGCGTAATGGTGCTAGCATCGGTAAAATCATCTTCAAAGGATAGAATGTTATCCAGCGTAGCTCCACGCCAGGTGTAGATGGTCTGATCACCATCACCAACCACAAAGACATCCGATATATCTCCAGCCAGAAGCTTGACCAGCTTGTACTGCAGCCGGCTTGTATCCTGGTACTCATCAACATGAATATGACGCCAACGGTTCTGAAGCGCCTCGCGCACATCTGAGTGATCTCGTAGTAGCTGATATGGGCGAAGAATGAGATCAGAGAAATCAAGCGCATTCTCTTTGCGTAACTGAGCTTCATACCGTGGCCAGATTTCGGCAACGATCAACTTCTTCCCTGACTGAGTTGGTCCGGGGTCAAAGTCCTCTGCTGCCAGTCCTTCACTTTTGTAGTTATTAATAGCTCGTTGAATACTTTTTGGCTTCCACTGCTTTGGGTCATACCCGGCTGCCTTGATAAGATTTTTAAGCATTGTCTTGCTTTGACCCTGGTCGCGAATAATAAAGCCGGAGTCAATCCCGAGTTTTGGACCGTACTGGCGTAGAATTCTCGCACCCAGGGCATGAAAGGTTGAGATTGTCGGGCTGCTATCCGCATCGGTAAGTTTAGCGATGCGCTCCTTCATTTCGGTAGCTGCCTTGTTTGTAAAGGTAATGGCAAGAATCTGCTTTGGGTCTACGCCGTGCTCATGAATAAGATACGCGATTCGTCGTGTGATGACACGCGTCTTTCCGGTCCCTGCACCGGCTATCACCTTCAGTGGTCCCTTCTTGTGGGTCACCGCGGCGTGCTGGGCTTCATTTAGTTCATTGAGAAAATCATGCATCACGAGTCACTGTAACACTTCTCGCTTGCTCCGTATATTTTTAGCAAAATTATGAAAAAGGTTGATAATTTTAATCCACATATACTCCTTGACACTGCATACAGGCTCGCTATAATCACCTTTGTACTCGTAATAAGCTCATTCCCGATTCGCTGACTAACAGACTGATTGTGATTGACCGTTTTCTTGATTCTACCGCTATCTTGCTTACTTTTCTTGACTTATTAAATCTATCATACAGGACGCTGAGCAACCACATCATTCGACTCAGCTAACATACCGTTCCCTCGCATCCATCACTTCTTTGGCGGTGATTGGTGTATTTATTATTGCAGCTATTGCTCTTAATGCCACACCAATTTTGGCGCATACGGGTGAAGCCGGCATGTCTGATGACAATCTGCAAACCATGTCTATTCAGCAGCCGGGGCTTATGTCTGATATCTCTGGCGCAACCGGTGGTCCAGCAATTGAGGTTATTGGTGACGCAGCAGTTGTCGCTCCTCAAAGTCCACAAAGTGATGATCCGGCTGCATCCAATTATGTTACCGCCAACAAGCAGGCCAGCATTTATGTAGTACGCGAAGGTGACACCCTAAGCGAAGTGGCCGAGATGTTTGGTGTATCAGTCGACACCGTCGTCTGGGCAAATAACATCAAGGGTGGAAACATTAGTCCATCGGATGTTCTGGTTATCCTGCCTGTTTCTGGTGTTCGTCATGAAGCAAAGGAAGGTGACACATTAGAGTCTATTGCGAATCGATACGATGCATCTCTGGAGGAGATTCGAGAGTATAACCAGTTTGAGCCGGATGACACACTTTCCATAGGGTCAATAATTGATGTTCCTGGTGGTGAAATGCCTAAAGTGGCAGCCAAGACTCGCTCAACACAGTCGGCTAATGTGCAGGTTGCTGGCGGTGCTGCTGTCACATCAGTTCAGACCACATCCGTAAGCAGCGGTTACTACATCCACCCGGTACCTGGATCAGTCGTCACACAGAGATCGCATGGATATAATGCTGTGGACTTTGGAGCTCCAACCGGTACATCTATTTTTGCATCAGCCTCTGGGCGTGTTGTTACCAGTGTGAATAGTGGCTGGAATGGCGGGTACGGCAAGTTCATTGTCATCGAGCACCCAAATGGAACGCGAACACTCTACTCTCACCTTTCTAGTGTGATTATCTCTCGTGGACAGCAGGTGGTGCAAGGGCAGGTTATCGGGTATATGGGAAGCACTGGGCGATCAACCGGTCCTCACCTTCACTTTGAGATTCGTGGTGCCCACAACCCGTTCACGGCTTGTGGGTTGAGAACTCGTTGCGGAAGTTAGGATATCTACCACATTTTTTAATACGCAAATATTTGTGCGCACTTGAGTGCTTCAAAAAAGCCACCGTCTTCGCAACGGCGGCTTTTGATATTAATCTATCTACGGTAGATAGTGACGTGTCAACATTTGTACCTCATTGATTCGTTGGGGTTAATTAATATTTCGCTATATAAGCAGTTTAACCAGAGGAGGCCGCTCAGTACTTCGCAAGTCGAAGTACTGAGCCTTTTTTATGTCCAGTCTTTTGGTCGATACTGCAATGCTTCCAGGATATGCTCTGTCTGAATCTCTTCACTACTACCCAGATCAGCAATGGTTCGGGCCAGCTTGACCGCCTTGTGGTGACCGCGGGCGGAAAGATCCAGTTTTTGTGCTGACTCGGTTAAAAGTTTTCGAGCCTGGGTATCAAGCTGTATAAATAAGTCAAGATCATTGGTATTCATATCACTATTAATGCTGGCATGAGTGTCGCTGAAACGCTCATTCTGGATATCTCTTGCCTGTTGGACACGTTTACGTATAGAATCACTACCCTCGCCCTCAGCGGCTGATGCCAGCTTCTCATGATCCACCTCAGCAACCTCGATCCACATATCAATCCGGTCCAGGATCGGACCAGAAATTTTCTTTTTATACTTTTCACGTGCCCGAGGGCTGCAGGTGCATTCCTTTTCTGAGCCAAAGTTACCGCACGGGCATGGGTTCATGGCGGCTAGCAGAATAAAGTTGGCTGGAAATTCAGCCTTGGCACGCGATCGAGTGATACGCACCAGCTTGTCCTCCAGCGGCTGGCGTAGGGCTTCAATTACTCGTCTAGAGAACTCCGGGAACTCATCTAAGAACAGAACACCGCGATGTGCCAGGGTTACCTCCCCTGGTTTTGGTACACTTCCGCCACCAGCAACAGCAACATAGCTGGCAGTATGATGCGGGGCCCGATACGGCGGATGGGTAATCAGAGTTTTGTCTGTCTCACCGGCTGCTGAGTGAATACCGGTTACCTCCAGGGCAGACTCGGTATCAAGCGGTGGAAGAATTGATGAGAAAGCTCGAGACAGCATGGTCTTCCCAGTACCTGGTGGTCCAAAAAGAAGAATATTATGCCCACCAGCAGCAGCTATCTCCAGCCCTCGCTTGGCCGTCTGATTACCACGCACATCTGAAAAATCGATAGTATGATCTGCCTCCTCTACCTCCATTTCGGTCAACGGCTCTGGCTGCATTTTTGTATCTTTCGATGTATCAATATGATCCACTACCTGCTTTAGAGTTTTTGCTGCCAGTACGTTAATACCGTCTATAAGCGCTGCCTCCTCGGCGTTCTCTGCCGGTACAATCACATTTTTAAAGTCACAGTCCTTGGCGTGGCGAGCTAGCGGTAGCACGCCATTGATCGGTCGCAGCCGTCCATCCAGGGACAGCTCGCCCAGGAAGACAGTCTCGTCCACCTTCCCATTAATCTGCTCATCGGCCAACAGATAACAAACAGCAATCGCCAGGTCAAAGACCGGCCCGCTTTTTTTAATATCGGCGGGAGCCAGGGCAATGACGACCTTCTGGTTCTTCTTTTTGGGAGTTTTATAGCCGGCATTCTTTATGGCTGCGCTGACGCGGTCGCGCGATTCATCGACGGCTTTGCCGGCCAGTCCCACTACGGTAAAGGAGTGGAGCCCACGGAGAATATCGACCTCCACGTCTATCATCTGCGCCTGAAGCATGGTGGTCTGGGCGGCTTTGACGGTGGCAAAGCCTTTTATATCTTGTGTTCCCTTGTCTCCCTCATCTGTCATTACATTCAGTGTATCATCTAGGAATCAATGCGTTTAAAGGATGATATGTAGACAAGAACTACACCTGAAACTCTCCGTCTTTATAGATAACTACTTTCGAGCCATCCTTGAGTGTTGCGGTTGCTGTGCGGGGCTGCGTGGAGATGATGTCGGTGTGGGCTGAGGAGCTGTTAAAGCCGAGCTCCTCCCATTCTTCCTCGTTCAGCTGGCTCTCATCACCATCCAGGCAGCTTTTGTAGGCCTGTCCGAGAGCAATGTGGGTGTTGCCGTGCTCGGCGCCGGTATTCTCATCGAAAAGTGTCTCCGCCATGAACTTGCCAATACGTGAGAAGCGTTTATCGGTAAGCGAGAACTCCCCGACTTTGTCGGCACCGTCGGTGGCAATCATATCCTTTAAAACTTGCTCATTTTCTTCTGCACTGGCATCTACCACCTTGCCGTTTTTGAATGTGAGCTTAATCCCCTTTATGAGATTGCCGTAGCGATAGAGCGGCTGGTTGAAGGCAATAGTACCCTCGGTGCCACGCCAGTCGGGTGAGGTGAAGATCTCGTAGCTAGGAATGTTGGAGCCGCCACCTCCTTCCCAGCGGCGTCTTTCTCCAATTTTAATATGTAAATCAATATTATCTGCTTCGACATGAATCTTTTCTATCGGCATTTCATTCAGTCGACCAATAATTTCTTGTATCTTTGCATCTGTTTTCTTCCACTCAGCGATGGAGTCATCCATATCCAGATAGCAGGCATGAATGATTTCGTCCCAGTACTCCTCCAGTGACAGGCCGGCCTCATCAGCAGCCGCCTGCGTACCGTAGGCGGCAATGGTCCAGCTGAGATTGCCCTTCCCTTCTTTTTCAAGCCGCCAATCGAGAAATGGCCGCATGGCCTGACCACGTGTCATCAGCTTCTTGCTGTCGATACCTTTGAGAGCCCGCTTGTCGGTATCAGCACTGATCATCAGCATATGATCAGTGGCATCGATGAGGCCGCGATAGTATTTCTCAGGAAAATGATTCAGCTGCTTGTCATTTGCATGCTCGTAGAAATCACGCCTGTGATTGTGGGTTTCATCCAAGCATGGCGTGTAGTGACTAATAATATTTCCATCAGCTTTTGTGATGGCTTTGTAAAGTGCTACAAAAAGGGGTTTCGCCACCTCTGGTACCTGTAGATATACAACATCACCCGGTTCTATCCCCTTTCCATTATTAAGGGCAAAGTTAACCAGTACATCGGCATAGCTTTCTAAGATTTTATCTGATGGTTGGTACATATAATGATATAGCGTGTAACACAAAGCATGCAGTGATGAAAAAGGGACAATTGGCAATGTCTCGAATAACTAATTAGTCTCCACACTCAAGTGGGCAAGAATGTTCGCAGATTAAAAGATGATGTAGACAATTAATCATCCTGATTTGGGTATAGCGGATGTAGTTTATCGACATCATCTGCTCCGGCGCGAGCTGCTGGATTGATATCAAGCCGCTCCTTCGAGATTTGCTTTCCGGAAACTTCGCAGATGCCATACTTCCCTGCCTGCTCATTCCCGTCTATCTTCTCAAGTGCGTGTCGTACCTGTCGAAGTCTGATCTCTAACTCATTAAGGATTGCGGCATCTTCTTCGAATTCCTCAAACTCATCGGCTAGCTCGTTAAAGTCTGAATCAAGTACATTCAAATCCTCCTTTACCACCTCCCAATCATCTTCGTTGTCAGGATTAATGCGTCCAAGTGTTGCGAGGTCCTCCTCTAGTTCTTTCTGCTCCTTTTCTAGTAATGTTTTGTATTTTTTTGTATCGATATTATTTTCCATGATGAGTGCATATTAGCATGTCTCTTGTATGAATAATCACTTACAGTCGATTGAAAATCTCTCGGAGCACGGTCTCGTTTGTTGTTATGACCAGCGTGTCACGACGTGGAAATGAGTAATACAAGTATCGCCCAGCACCACCGGTTGCGACTCGTACATCCTGGTTAAGGATAATAGCATCACTAAATTCAGCTACGGGCGGGAATGACAGTTCTCGTAAGTCGGATACGAGCGTTGATTCCGTTTGCAGCAAGGTTCCGTATGATCTTTCGTAATCACGTACCTTGAACACAAGATATGGATACTGAGCTCCTTCAGCATCGGTGTAGTAGCCAAGCATGTATGCATCGTTAATATAAGGAGCAATTGATTGACGGCCTTCAGAAAGTCGCTGTAGTAGACCTGGCCCAGTCACCAGGCGCTTCCCTTTCTCAGATGTCTGAGTAAAGTATATCTGCAGAAATGATTCAGCAGCCAGATCGGTCTCCCGTAGTGTTTTCAGGCGCTGCTGGATGTCAGTAGAGGTTTGCAGCTGTATTTCTTCACGATCGTTAATTGCAAAAAACCGTTCAGGCGTAATTGACACCGTCTCCTCACCACCGTCATTTGGTGCAGAAAAAAACCAGATTCCAAGAACTACTATCCCGAGAATCACCAGGATTATGCTGGCAGTGCCGATATACAAATTGTACAGCGTATGTTTCGGGGCTTCGTTTCGGTAGACCGCCTCATCCCCTCCTCCATTTTGGCGTTTTATTTGCTCCGGAGACGTTCCTAAAAGCTTCGATGTGGAGGGTCGATCATCATTTGAGTTGTTATCATTATTTTCCATTGGTCTAATTTTACCGTAATTATAGCAGATAGCGAATTGTGCTATACTGCAGTCAATATGGGACTTGAAAGCTTTCCATCTTCAACATCGGGTGAAAATAACGAAGAAAAGCAGTCTGCTGAACAGGCTGAATCGTCTGATGTAGAGGTAAATAGCGATGAAGATCAGTTTGAGTCAACTAATGAAAAGCCTGTTGGGAAGAATGCGTATGTGGACTCATCCGGTTTTGAACACACAACCTATCCAATTCGAGAGAAGCTTGATCAAAAGACGCTTGAAAAACTAGAGAAAATGAAGGAGCAGCAAATTGCCGAGGATGATGCAGAAGATCAGGCAAAAGCAGCTTAGGTTTACTTGGCGTAGATATATACACAAAGAACGTATTAAAAAACCGCCTCAGAGGCGGTTTTTTTAATTAAAGCCAGACATGTCTCTCCTACTTTATAAGGAATGTATCCTGAGCTTCATCAAAATCAAGAAAGTCATCAGCTACTTCGATCAGTTGTGCTGAGGATGAGCGTCGGAATGAGACAACCTCCACCTGACACCCTTTGTTGATCTGTAGGTACTCTACAAGGTCAGTAAAGTCACCGTCCCCTGTTGCAAGGATAACAGTGTCCAGTCGTGGTGCTAGCTTAATAGCGTCAACAGCAAGACCAACATCCCAGTCAGCTTTTTTGGCTCCACCGGAGAATATCTGAAGGTCCTTAACACATGTTTCGATACCAATCTTTTCTAATGCGTCAAAGAACCCCTGCTCCTCACCACTTTCGGTAGAGATAACGTACGCAATTGCACGAACAAGCTGGCGGTCTCCAACTGATTCCTGTAGAACGTTTTTGAAGTTAACCTTTGCGTTGTAAAGATGCTTTGCTGAGTGGTATAAGTTCTGTGTATCGATAAATACGCCCACATGTTGGGCTGAATGTTTAATTGAGGCCATAAAATAAAAAGTTAGTACTAAAAATCTTGGACGGAAATGTAATTAAAAGGCACCGAAGATTACTCCTCTTCCTCCTCTTCTGGTTTTGGTCGACGCTCGCTGAGTGTTTTCAAACCAAGCTCCTTTGCAACTTTATTGTATGCATCAGGATTAGTATCAATAAGATAGTTGATCTGCTTGCGTCGTTTCTCGACAAGACCCAAAAGACCCTTGCGTGAATGCTTATCACGCTGGTTGCGTTTTAGGTGTGAGGTCAATTCATTGATACGACGAGTAAGAATCGCGATCTGACTTTCCGGCGATCCATCATCTTCGTCGTGTCGACGAGTCTTCTTCAACTCATTTAATTTTTTTCGTGTTGTAAGTGCCATATTACATTTAGAAAGGTAGCACGAAATGAGACCAAATGCAAAAGAAAACTGGATTTAGAGAGTTTTTGCATACACAAATTAGTCGATTACAAATTGAAAGTACGAATACTCATGTCATTGATAAGTCGTTAAGATGTCATATGCGGTAGATATTACCGACAGGAGTCCAGAACAAAATTAAATAAAAAGACACATTCACATTAGTGAAAGACTAGACTTATAATAAGCGGCGAAATTTACCCCTAATGTAAGGGATGGATAAACTATAAAAGACACATATACACTTGTTAAGACAGTTATCCACAGTAAAGTCCTTTACATGTCTTTTAATACGCGTAGTATTTAAATCAGACCGACACAGATTATATCGTAAAAGACGTAACTGATCTCGGCATGTTCTTTTGGACATTTTAATGCGTGACGTGGCTCCTGTGGCTGGAGCGTATGTCCACGCGGCTGTGGCAACTACACTTCATTCTATTCTTATGAATGTTTATATTATTTTTCTCTCTCTTGACCATCAAAACACCCCTCCAGAGGGGTGTTTTGTTATATGTGTAACTTTAAAGCAGGTTACACAGGTAACATTCCACACTGTCTTGAGGGATATAATCTTAACTCGGGTTACTTTACGTGATACTTTGATCGAATGTCTTTTACTGCTTCCTGTTCCAGTCGTTCTTTTTCCTTCTGTCCTTTGGTTCCCTTATCTTCGAGATCATTGTCCGAAAGAGTGCTCAGCTTCTGTGACTTCTTAATAAGAGTGTCTTTTTTATTTATATCAGGATCATCAAGAACATCCTCTAGCAGCGCATGAAGTATCCAACCAATACGCTTTCCGGGCTCCTCACGTGTTTCACGAATAACATCATTGCCATCTATCGCTAATTTATCCACTGATACCGGGTCACGCATTACCTCCTCAATCATTGATTGGTACTTACGCAGCCTGTATGGTTCTTCTTTCGGGCGTCCCATTCCTAATCTGTCAGCTCTACGCACTTTCATAAGATCCCAGACATTCTCCTTACCAACATTCTGAACCAGGCGCCGAACAGCAGAATGGGTTATTTCATCAGTGTCAGAGAAAAACATGTGCCAACGTACTAAATTTGTTACCTGTGAAACTAGATCCTTAGGTAGTTTTAATCGTCTAAGTATATTCTCGGTCACGCGAGCTCCGACAACTTCATGGTTATGAAAACTCCAATCATTACGCTCATCTGACCACTCCTTGGTATGCACCTTGGCAATATCATGGAAAAGTGCTGATAGTCGTATATGCAATGGCCATCCCTTGTCTGCGGCAGTTTGGCAGGCACGAGTTAGGTGCTCCCATAGATCATATGAGTGAGCCTGATTCTGGCCAACTTCTATCGTGTCGCTAAGCTCAGGTATAAAAATCTCCAAGGCTCCTATCTTTTGGGCTATTTCTAGACCCAGTTTAGGAGTTTCACAGGAAACAATCTTCAGAAATTCATCCCGAATACGCTCAATTGCTACATCATTTAATCGATTTACTTCACTCTGCATGGCGGATAAGGTGTATTCTTCGATATCAATCGAAAGCTCAGCTGCAAACCGAATAGCTCTTACTATTCGCAGTGCATCTTCCCGGAATCGCTCCTGAGGTTCACCGACAGCGCGAAGCTGGCGCTTTTGAAGGTCAACCAGTCCGCCATGCTCATCAATGAGTGTTTCAGGTGTAACAACAATTGTGTTGTCACGTGAAACATTTTGAAGATCCAGAGCTAAGGCATTGATGGTAAAGTCACGACGCTTCAGGTCTTCACTGATTGAGTCCGAAAACTGAATATTATCAGGGTGTCTGTTATCCGTGTAACTATCCTCGGTTCTGTAGGTTGTGATCTCGATTACCTTTAGCCGCTTATCCTCTGTGTCGTTTATGACACGAACCGTTCCAAACTCATTGTCGTAATGAGCATGCTCAAAGACATCCATCATTTCATCAGGCAGGGCATTTGTCGTTATATCCCAATCTTTTGGAGTAGCACCACGAAGAATGTCGCGTACACATCCACCTACAATGTAGGCTTCATATCCAGCTTCGTACAGCTGATTTGTTACACGGGTAACCTCGGATGGAATTCTGATGTCGCTTTTTGTCATATATTTGCTAGTATGTATGGGGTTAGTCTGATTCGTCTGTGACAGAAGTATATCATGCACTCGTAGCTCAACTGGATAGAGCAGCTGACTTCGGATCAGCAGGTTGAGGGTTCGAATCCTTCCGAGTGCACAGCGAATAAAATGAGCGAGCATTCGGAGTAAGTCAATTTATTGACTTACGTAAGGGTTCGAAAGACGGAGTGATGTGCCGCTTTAGCGGGACGCACGAGTCCGGCCAGGAGCCTCACAATATTTTCAAAGCCACTGAAGAAAATATTGATGAGAGCTGACGGTGAATCCTTCCGAGTGCACAGCAAACAAAGAGAGCGAGAACTCGAAGAAAGTGTAATTCTACCCTTTTGTAAGGACTCGAAAGCCGCAGTAGTATTTGTGTTTAGTGTAGTCAAGGCGGAAACCACGAGGCAGTGTCATGAATAATTTTACGTTAGTAAAATTATTCATGGCCGAATCCTTGTTACACATGCAACGAACCCCATTAAGGCTGGAAGAGTAAGCCCATTTCTTGGCTTGCGTATTGTATTTAGCTTAAAATGTTTCTTGTGTACCGTATACTGTAACCATACGAACAGGGAAGTATGTTATTCATGTAACAAAATCATATGAAAAAACTATCACAATCACAGGTTGAGGCGAGAATAGAGCATCTTGATGGCTGGGAGACGGATGAATCTGGTGGATTAATGCAAAAGGAGTACCGTTTTAATGACTTTAAGGAAGCTATGAGGTTTGTCAACGCCATTGCTGTGCATGCAGAGGAGATGCAGCATCACCCTGATATCTGTATTTCCTACAATAGTGTTGTCTGCATGGTCACCACACATGAAAAGGAGGGACTAACAGAAGCCGACTTCAAGCTCGTGAAGGCTATCGAGAAGGAAGCAGCAGCCAATGTAGATGAGAGCGGAAAACGAGAGTAGTTCTAGGCAGGGAGAGGCTGCGCTATCTACACAAGAAGCACAAAACCCCTTCAAACCGGATAGTGCGGGATGGGAGACGCTTTGATATCTCACTCGCGACTTTGTCGCTCTTTAAGAACCCACGGTTCTCAACACCCTTGCTACATAACAAGGGTTGCTCTCCTTCACGGAAAACTATCGTTTTCCAGCCCTTTCAACAGTTTGATTCACTTCATACCCGAACTAGAAGCATAAAATCACCAGGGCAAGCCTGATGATTTTATTACTTAGTGCGGGATGGGAGAATCGCCTACAAGTCCTCGCGAAATATAGTCGTTATACTCCTTATTTTGCGGGCTCGCAGGCCGCACCTCGGCATCGCTGCGCAGTGCTCGCGATATGCCTGCGGTCTTCGATCTCCCACGAACATGCATAAATGCATGTTCTATATCCTTCCTCATTCACTTCGTTTATTCGGTGCGGGATGGGAGAATCGAACCCCCGTCTCATCCATGGCAAGGATGTGTTCTACCACTATACTAATCCCGCGACTTCACTACGTTGCCGATACCTATTGTACGCATAATTCAGAAGTCTTCAACTTTTCGAGTGACCTCTAGGCATTGGCACTTGAGCAATTAGTAAAAGTCATGTGTCTATTAGATTTATAGGTACTAATAGAAATACACGCCTAATTACAGGGCTTTTATACACTGCGTAGTATTTAAGACAATCTCAGACAAAATGTGTGGATAACTAAGTGGGTATGTGTATAAACGACGTCTTTTCTGACGGTTAATGCATTATTTGTAGCGTCTAGCACGCATTAATACACCTAATATTAGCTGTAAATAATCTAATCGCCACACATATACATAATTGTTAATAACGTCGTTAATATGTGGACAAAAGACAGGCTGTTCGATTTTGTTACTATATCAGTATGTCTAAAAGCACTACCAAAATTGGTAATCTTGGAGAGCAGATCGCAGCTGATTTTTTGGAAGGGAAGGGGTATCGTGTTATCGATACGAATTACCGACGATCGTACGGTGAAATTGATATAATCGCTTATAAAAATAATCTTCTCTTTGTTGAGGTGAAAAGCGTTAACTGTCGAATTCCTGAGGATATCCCGGTCGAGGGTAAAGATACCCACAGACCAGAGGAAAACGTCGGTAAACAGAAATGTAGACGTCTCAGACGTATAACAGAGACATACCTCATCCATGAATGTACGTCTCAACCATCCTGGCGCTTTGATCTCATTTGTGTATATGTTGATGCATCCAGAGAGCGAGCACGAATCAAGTGGCTGGAGAATATCATTATTTAGTTTTCTGTATAAATATGGTATTCTTTCCACGTTATAGAGATAGCTAGACCTTTCGTTTTTTTAGTCGGGGCATAGTGTAATTGGCTAACATACTCCGTTTGGGACGGAGCGATTCCCGGTTCGAGTCCGGGTGCCCCGACTAAGTAAATGATTTAATTGCTGAGTGTTTGTCCTTGCTCTATTGAATCAAATATTCAAAAGCTCTGATGCATTTATGGAATTTTAAGAGGTAGTACGGTGATTCCGTGTCTGTAAAATAAGAATTATTTTGTGACCCCAGTCTTTCATCTGAAAAGAGTCGTATTATCCTAGATTGTATGCATTTGATGTGGTCGGTATAAGGCTTTGGTTCTTAATATTAGCTACAATGTTAGTGGCTGATAAATATTTGACAAGTACCCAAAAGCGTGACAACCTATTGACAAATCGCTCATATTTTGTAATATATGTGATGTACCTGGTTGCATGTCGGTAACCGGGTTTTATTGTTCGAATAATAGAAATATATTATGTCTGAAGATAAAGGAAACAACGATACGGGAGACAACAACGACAACGAAGAAGAAGAGGAAGAAGAGGAGGAAGAGTAGATTTAGTTACTCTCGAACACAAACAGCTGACCATTTGGTCAGCTGTTTTGTTATGTGGGGCTATATTTGGTAGAATGACACTCGGGTAGAATTTAGCGGGATTAGTTTAGTGGTAAAACGCGAGCCTTCCAAGCTCGATACGGGAGTTCGATTCTCCCATCCCGCACCGAAATGAACGTAGTGAATGAGAGGGGAGATAAAACATGCATTTATGCATGTTTGCGGGAGATCGAAAGACGGAGTTATGTTGCACGCAACGTAGTGAGTACAACGCACGAGTCCGGGGAGGAGCCTCACAATATTTCCAGAGCTCAGCGAAGAGAAATACTGATGAGAGCTGACCCCGATTCTCCCATCCCGCACCAAGTCTCAAAACCACTCAGTCTCGGGTGGTTTTCTGCTTCTTGTGTAGATACGTACACAAAAACTACTGCAAAAGGTGATGATATGTTCTGTGCTAAAATCTAAATATGTTTGAGTCTAAATTTAAACCGAATTTACAAAAGCGAGAACAAGGTGAATTTGAGGCTGTTTCTCTAGAAACCGTGCAGCTATCAGAGATTCCTATGCATGAAGGTGTGCGAAAGGAAGTAAAGGTAGAAATTGCTAAGAAAATTGTTCGAATTGAGGAGTTAAAAAAAGGAGCATCGCCAAAGTTTGAAAACGAAAAAAGAATTTTGCAGGCAGGGTTGCAAAACATAGTTGCACAGGAGCTATTGAGTCAAGAGGGCGGGCCGATGAGTCTTTCCAGAAGAGACTTCAAGGACTTTATCGCAAAACAGAACGAAGATTTGGCGGAAGAATACTTTGGTAACAAAGAGTGGAATGGGATGACCACTGTAACTCGTTCAGTGGAACTTGATTTGAGAGCCGAGGATGATTTATCCAATAAGGAGGTAATCTTTTGCGATCTTCTGGATGCAAATGATGCCACAGACTATATTATTGCTGGCATGAACACTGATGCAGATGAACCGCGTTATACATTCAAGCTGGTCCAGGCAGGGACTCTGGATGGTGACAAGAGTCAATCATATATCAAGAATCAGCACGAGTCTCTTGCGCGGAGGTTAAGTAACGAAACAAGTCCAGAAAAAGTTTTTCAAAACAATAGAGAGGACATTCTTGCACTTATCGGCAATGTTGCTGAAAACCTATCCGACGTGGAAGTATCTACGCAGTCAATGGTTGAGATTCTGCTTGATAAGAACTTCAGTCTCAATGAAAAAAGTAAATCATTCAATGATATTGATATCCTGGAAGATTTTACAGCTAATGAGCGTCAGTTATTCACAGATGATTTTGAGAAGTTAATTTACTTTGCACAGCAAGATTTTACATCTGAGTCACGAGAAGAATTAATTCAGGAAATTATAGATGATCATGGCGTTAATAAGAGTACTGTTGAAAACCTTGTTTTATTAATATCTGATACATTTAATACACCTGATTTATTACAGGCGATTCCAGTTGATTTTGTTAGCCGTACGATGATACGCTTCAAGAATGATAGATTTTCAGAAAAAGACATACCTCTTGATGGTGTTGACAGCAATTTAGTACCAATGTATTGTGTTGACGAACTAGAACTTTCTAACATATTTAAAGCCAACATGCATGGCAAAAATAAAAGAGATGAAGCAGCATAAACCTAGTAACAAGCAAGCTATTCACAGGAAGGGTCACGATAACCCCTTGAATTTAGCTGCTAATATTGTTGCGTCTACTGCTTTGCATACAGACTTTGCTCGTGGATTGCCCGGCGGCCGGTCGATTAGAGCAAGTTCAGTATTGAAAAATGATGCACGTAAAGATTAGTGTGCACATCAATATTCACAAGTATTACGTCCGAAGGATAAACCCCTTCGGACTTTTTTTAAAAAGAAATACAAAAGCCCGGGCAAGCCGGGCGTTTGTATAAGTGGGATAGGGAAGTAGGTTCTACTCCTCTAGATCAAGGCGCTTGTCCTTCACTGCCTCCTTCAGCGCCTTAGCTGGACGAAACTTTGGTACACGCATCTTTGGTACCTCGATCTCTTCACCTGTTTGTGGGTTTCGAGCTGTTCGAGCCTGTCGAATGCGTGACTTGAAAATTCCAAGACCAGCAATTGATACTTCCTCAGCGTTTGAAAGCGTGTCAGTGATAGTGTCAACAATTGACTCCATTACTCGCTTTGCATCTGCCTTGGTACAGTCCTCAATTTCATCATAGATCATTTCAACTAGATCTGACTTATTGATTTTAGCCATAATTTATATAAATTAGCGCTAATAAAAAGGTTTCTCATAGCAAACCTCTGAATCGATAGTATCGAATAAATTAAATTTTCGCAATAAGCTTGGCGGTAAAATCAGGAAATCCTCTGGCGCCATATTCTTAATCGCAGATAATATATGCATCAGAATTTAAATTACTAATCAAAAGTTACGGGTTGCGTTACTGGATTTGAATACGTTTCATGTAAGGTGAAAGTAATAAATACCGAGAGGCCATAACATCAAATACATTCTTGGATACTTATGAAAATAATTCTAAAACGCTCTAATATAAGCCTTATCTCGCGTAGTGAGTCAGCCGTGTTTCTCGGATAACATGCACCTTTACCTCTCCTGGATAGCTGACTCTGTTTTCGATCTGCATTGCAATTTCACGAGCAATATTGTCGGCTTGTGAGTCACCTATTTCTTCCGCATTAACAAAGACCCGGATCTCTCTCCCAGCCTCAATCGCATATGAATTGACAACGCCATCCATACTTTGCGCAATATTTTCAAGCTCTTTCAGTCGACTAATGTATGACTCAAGTGATTGTTTTCTGGCACCTGGACGAGCTCCTGAGACACCGTCAGCTACCTGTACTATGATTGATTCAAGTGATTCGTGCGGATAGTCGTCATGATGTGACTTCATCGCATTTATGACATCCTGCGAGGAACCAAACTTTGTGAGAATATGAATTCCTATATCAACATGAGATCCTGATAGTTCATGATCGGCAGCCTTACCGATGTCATGAAGCAGGGCGCCGGTCTTGGCAATTTCTGTATCCAGATCCAGTTCATGGGCGAGCATTTCTGCAATATGGGCTGCTTCGATACTGTGTTCCAGCACATTCTGTCCGTAACTGGTTCGAAAATGAAGCCGCCCAAGCATTACGATTATGCGATCATCCAATGACAGAAGATTAACTTCATTTGCGGCCGCTGAACCTTTGCTGCGGATAATCTTGTTTACCTTTGCCTTGGCCTCATCAACAAACCGTTCGATTCTGGCTGGCTGCACGCGACCATCTTCAAGTAGTGTGTCTAACGCAAACTTTGCAACAGCTCTTCGAATCGGATCATACGAAGAAATCGTGATTATTCCCGGCGTATCATCAATCACTATCTCAACACCTGTGGCCTGCTGAAAGGCACGAATGTTCCGACCGTCTTTGCCGATAATTTTACCCTTAAGATCGTCATCTGTAAGCTCAAACTTTGTTGAGAGTATATCCGCATCAACGTCACGACTAAGTCGTTGCAGAACGCTTGTAAGCATTTCTTTGCCACGTTGTTCAATATGATCCTTAGCATTTATTTCTAGTTTCTTTTTACGAGCCTGTAACTCATTGTTGTGCTGCTTTTCGATCTGGTCTAGAAGTGTCTGCTTGGCCTCTTCGGGGCTCATTTCCGCAGTGTCGGAGAGCTTCTTTTCCAGTTTAGATATTGTCTGAGTTATCTCTGATTCGGCATCTTCAAGACTTTTGCTTTTTTCTTCTAGTTTTTTCTCCTGCTTTTTTATTTCCTGGCGCTCTTCCTGGATGTTCTCTTGGCGGTTTCGCAGCTCTTCTTCCTTGTTTGATAATTCCTCCTTCTGCTTTTCTGCTTCCTCCGTAGCTGCTTGTTTTATTTTCTCAGCCTTCTTTTCTGCGGCCTGTTTTATCTCCACTGCGGCCTCCTTGGCAGCAATTCGTTTCTCTTTTATCTCTAATTCAAGAGTTGATTTTTGTATAAGTAGCACTAGTCGTCGGAGTGCATACCCAACTCCAATGCCGACAAGGCCGGCAGCGACGGTGGCTAGTAGTATTGAAATATTCATTTTTGGGTAAGTAAGTAGGTCGAAATTGTTCACGCGGCTTTGCTGTCAACGTGGGCGTTCAGAAAATCAGTCTTATTTTCATAATACGACAGTTTTACAAATGACACCAGGATTAACATTTTAACCGGAAGGTTTGAAGTTAACATCCATTTGTCTTACTCTAAAGTCTAGATAGAACATTAACAAAAGACGGGATTAGTCATGATATGTAAGGAACCCATAGAGCGTATAAATATTGATGACGAGGAAGTATCTGACAACTGGCTTATTAAAAAGCTGAAGACCTGCTTCGATGAGAGGCTGAATGAGCCAGATGGTATTCAGGGTATAGATGTAGAGACTGCCGAAATAAAGCGTGATGATGATAAGTTGATGTCAGCCACGTATCTTAATCTGACTTTAGGGGTAGATGAAGAAGCCGGTGAAGTGAGAGCCATCTTCTTTAACAACAGCCTTTCTGCGGCCAGTATTAAGGTCAAAGTTAAGTAGATAGTAATATAAAAAACCTGAAGTTTTAACTTCAGGTTTTTCCTTTCATGGTGTCTAAGCTAAGTAGTATATAGGTATTAAAAAACACCCTGCTCGGGTGTTTTACTTTCCACTTCGGACTTTTAACTTTCTACTCTTTCTTCTTCTTTTTCTTCGGTTCCATAATCTCATCTACAAGCCCGTACTCCTTGGCCTCTGCGGCTGTCATGAAGAAGTCACGGTCGACGTCATCATGAATCTTTTCTACCGACTGGCCGGTATTCTCGGCCAGGATTTCATTCAAGCGCTCGCGAATCTTGAGAATATGCTTGGCGGTAATTTCAATGTCTGTGGCTTGCCCTTGGGCACCACCGTGGGGCTGGTGGATCATCACCTCGGAGTTCTCTAGGCAGAAGCGCTTACCTTTCTCTCCAGCAGAGAGAAGAACTGCGCCTCCAGAGGCAGCGATACCGACGCAGATGGTCTGCACGTCACACTGGACGTAGTTCATAGTATCTAACATGGCTAGGGTGGCGGTGACAGATCCACCAGGAGAGTTGATGTAGAGCGAGATGTCTTTGTCGGGCGCTTCGCTCTCTAGGTAGAGAAGCTGAGCAATGACAGTGTTGGCAACCTGATCGTGAATCGGACCACCAAGAAAGACAATCCGCTCCTTCAGAAGGCGTGAGTAGATGTCGTATGCGCGTTCTCCTCGCTGTGACTTTTCAATTACTGTGGGAATTAATGTACTCATAGTTATGTAATGTCAAAGTTGTATCTGTGGGTAATTTCTTTGTCGACACCTGGTGTCTTTCGTTCACAGTATTTTTTAATACACCTCACGAGAAAGCCACGCTGTCTTCTCGAAATTCCCTCACACCTACAACTTTTCTTTTAATGGTTAATTTTTTTATTTCACACTCATCTTAGCATTTCAGACGCTGATTCTAAATTCTTGATTCTTTACTCCTGCTTCTTGACTTTGGCCTGTTTTTCCAGCCATTCAATCGTATTCTCATTGATCATTCGTGAGCGTACAAAGGTTCGAGCTCGGGCTTCAGGTACTTCCTGGTACTGCTCCTTAATTTGCTTCACCTCTTTATCTACTTCGTCATCATCGGCCTGAATGTTTTCATCGGCCGCAATCTTGTTCAGTACTAGCTGTGTTTTAGCACGACGCTTGGCATCAGGACTCCATTTGTCTCGCATATCTTCTTTGGTTGTGTCAGCCTGCTTGAAGTAGTCGTCCATCTCCATTCCGGCACGTGCTACATCACTTTCAAACTGTGCCATCATCTTGTCTAGCTCGCCTTCAACAATCAGTTTCGGAATTTCTACCTCAGCAGAATCTACAACGGCTTGGATGATCTTTCCACGCTTCGCTTCATCAGCCTTGCGGCTTTTCTGGTCCTGCAGATTTTCCTTTAATGCACCCTTGAATTCATCAACTGTTTCGTTACTTGAAATCTTCTGGACAAACTCATCATCTATCTCGGGAAGATCTTCCTCACTAATTTCTAGATTTTCAATATCAACCTCTTCTTCAGATTCCTGCGCCTTCTGTTGCGCTTGGCTCTGTGCCCACTGCTGTCGAATGTTTTCAAGAGCTTCATCTACATCAGCATCAGTAACTGGTGAATCAGCTTCAGCATCATCTCCTTCGTTTGCTTCGGCGGCTATTTCTAGGTAGTTGTCCGGAAGCTCAACACTCGGCATCATTGTGGCAGTGGCTTCGAACTCAAGTGGATTACCTTTTGAGATTTTTGTAATTTTTACATCTGGTCGTCCGATTGTCTGCAGCTTGTTCTCTGCAACGATTTTTGGGTACACGTCCGAGATAGCAAACTGTGCCATTTCAGAGATGACTCCCATCTCGCCCACATGCTCTTCTAGAACTTTTTCAGGAATTTTCTTGTCACGGAATCCGTCAATAGAAACACTGTCCTGTAGGCTCTCAATTGCCTGCGAACGATAATTTTCAAATGTGTCCCATGAGATTTCGGCCGTAATTTTCGCTTCTCCTGATTCCTTTGTAATATCTGCGTTGTAATCAGTGTTTGTGTCCTCTGTCATACGTAAATTTAAATTAAGTGAATAGTACTAAAGTTTTTACGCCAGGCTGCCTCCATAGATGTACAGTGCCAGAATCCCAGCCAGCACCAAAATGGTCAGCGCCAACGCTGTGATGTGTGCTGTAGACCAGCGACTGTCTCTCTTTTCATCAAGGAGAGCGGGGAACAGATAACGTCGTATCGAGAGTTCCTGGCTTCCCGGTGTCTCCTCATCCTCCTCTTCCTTCACGATTTCACCCGTCAAAGGTGCTTTTTCGTTCTTGGTAGTCATGATTATTTTTTATAGGCTTCGTTGTAAAGTTTCTTTCCGCGCTCAAAGGCGTCAACAGCAGCTTCTTTACCTTTGAAGCCGGTCACCTCAACCTCTTTGTCCTGTAGGTTTTTATAGGTTGAGTAGAAGTGCTCCATCTCTTTGAGTGTGTGCGAATTAACGTCATCAAGATCCAGGATTTCGTCAAAGCGCGGATCGGTTGTCGGTACGGCAATGATCTTATCATCTGCATCACCATCATCAATCATGTTCATAATACCGACCGGACGAGTTCGGACAAGGATGCCTGAATTCAGTGGATTACTTGTCAGGATGATTACGTCAACTGCATCATCATCATCCCATAGTGTTTGTGGGATATACCCATAATCAAACGGGTAATCCTGAGCGGTATACATCGCACGATCAAGTGCGATCAGCCCGGTTTCCTTGTCAATTTCGTACTTGTTTTTTGAACCCTTGGGAATTTCGACGATGGTAGTCATCTCATCGGCTGTTCCTGGTTCAAGGTCATGCCAGTAGTTCATAAGTAGGCAGTTAGCTTTTGGTTTTTAACCTCTAGCTAGAAATTAGTATGGATAATCTACTCCTCCTTCTCCTTGGCTTCTTCATCATCTTCTTCTTCAGTGGCTTCACCCTCAATCTCTTCAACAGCTTCTTTGTCTGATTCGGTCTCTTCATCAGCTTCAACTGCAGTATCTTCTGAAGTATCTTCCTCAGTGTCTGAGTCAGTATCTTTCGGTGCTTCTTCTCTGTTGCTTGCTTCATCCTTAGTTTTAGAAGCTTCGATCTGCTCCTCTGTGTCTGGAGCGGCTTCTTCATCCGCGTCTACGCTTCCGTCTGGGTCAACGGTAATTTCACTCTCCTCATCATCTCCTTCCAGAGAGCGAATATCAATCGTCCATCCGGTCAGCTTGGCGGCAAGGCGGGCATTCTGTCCACCCTTACCAATTGCGAGTGATTGCTGGTCAGGCATAACGTATGCGTGAGCTTCCTTGGTGTCTTCATCCAACTCAACTCGCATCACCTCAGCTGGTGACAAGGCCTTTTCGACAAATATCTCATCATTTCCAGACCACTCAATAATATCAATCTTCTCGTTGCCGAGAGCACTCATGACGGTTGTGACCCGAACTCCACGCTGTCCAACACAAGCACCAACCGGGTCGATGTACTCATCGTCAGAGTGAACAGCAATCTTTGACCGGCTTCCAGCCTCGCGAGCAATTCGTTTTAGTTCAACAACGCCGCTAGCAACTTCTGGTGCCTCCATTTCAAATAGTCGGCGAAGGAAGTTTGCGCTTGAGCGGGAAAGCTTCAGGAAGATTCCTCGAGATGACTCATCAACATCAAGTAGAAGTGCACGGATGCGCTCACCCTGGCGGAATCTTTCTCCGGGAATCTGCTCTTTATACGGCATCAGTCCAGTAGCACGACCAAGGTCGATGTACAGGTTGCCACGCTCGAATCGCTGCACTGTACCGTTAACAATCTGGCCCTTCTTTTCTGCAAATTCGTCGTAGACAGAAACCTTCTCGGCTTCGCGGATCTTCTGGATGATTACCTGCTTGGCGGTCTGGGTTGAGATACGGCCGTAGTCATCCTTGTCTTCAAGTGGAAAGGCAATTTCATCGCCAAGTTCGGCGCTTCCTTTAATCTTCTGTGCATCATCAATTAGGATATGTCGCTCTGAATCAAAACGATCAAGATCACTGTCGGTGTCAAAGCCCCCATCCTCATCTGGAAGCTGCACGGTAGAGTCGTCAACCACCTCCTTTACCTGCTGGAAGCTAACGGTTCCGGACTCCTGATTAAAATCAGCACGGATAATCTGTCCATGCTTTCCATACTCTTTCTTGTATGCACTCGAAAGCGCCTGCTCGATTGCGTCCAGCGCCTTTTCTCGCGGAATACCGCGGTCTTTTTCAAGCTGATTAAGAACTGAGTTAATAACTTTTAGATCAAACATATTGAAAGTATTAAATTGTAATTAGTTGTACGCAGCAATGACAATCTTTTCTGCCTGAGCAAATAAAGATACCTATCCAGGTATAAAAATTTGCCCGGCCGGATCCGGCTGCGGACATCATTACACAAACTATATCACGCTCCCGGTGCTGTTGCAATAATAAAGAGTCGGCTGCGTATGTCTACGGTATTCACAGAGAAAGTATTGTTTTTATGAAGTGGGTAGATGGTACAATACCCCTAATGAGTGAAAATAATTTCACATCTCCAATTGTTGCGGCTAACTGGAAGATGCATCCGGACAATCTTCAAGAGGCACAGAAGCTTTTCTCTGGCGTTAAGCGTACTGCTTCCTACCTGAAGCATGTCACAACAGTCATCTGCCCACCTTCATTATTTCTCGGTGCTCTAAGCGATAGTTACGGTGGTACAAAGATAGTTTTGGGTAGCCAGGATGTCTCGCGTTTCTCTGGTGTTGGGTCGCAGACCGGTGAAGTGTCGGCCGAGATGATTGCTGATACTGGAGCAGGTGTCAGTATCATTGGACACTCTGAGCGTCGAGCAATGGGAGAAAATACCGCCATTATTAAGGCCAAAACAATGAATGCACTCAATGCTGATCTTGGTGTTATTTACTGCATTGGTGAGTCTGAACGTGATGAAGATGGTAAGTACCTTGCATTTTTGCGGTCGCAGATTCTTGATATATTTAAGAATATTCCGAGTCGTTTTCATAACAAAATCACTATCGCGTATGAGCCATTGTGGGCGATAGGGGGTGGATCTGGTAAGGCAGTAACGCCACACGACCTTCACCAGGCCAGTCTGTTTATTCGAAAGGTTCTGCAGAGTCACTTTTCCGCCGCGCTGGCGCAGAAAACAAGTATTCTGTACGGCGGTTCGGTCAAGCGCGACAATGCTCAGGAGCTATATGATGGAACAAACATAGATGGCTTTCTGATTGGTGGTGCATCGCTCGATGCAGATCACTTCTGTGACATTCTTCGCATTATTAATGACCTTAATGAAGATTCTAAAAAAGATGAAACCTAGTTTTTCTATACAATCAATTACTGATCGATCAGATTTGACCGGAAAGCGAGTTTTCCTTCGTGGTGCTCTAAATGTTCCGGTTGAGAATAGAGAGATTACGGATGATTATCGCCTAAAGCAGCTCCTGCCAACCATTCAGTGGCTGCAGGAGCAGAATGCACGGATCATTCTGGCCGGGCATATGTCTGGAAATGAGAAAAACACATTTCAGCCGGTTTTTTCATACCTGAAGAAGCACTTCGACCTGACATTTATTACGGATTACGCAGATGGATCGGCTCAGGAAGCGGTAGATGCAATGCAGAATGGTGATGTGGTTCTACTGGAAAATCTGCGTCAGCATGACGGCGAAAAGGCGAATGACCCAGCATTTGCAAAGATGCTTAGTAGTTACGCGAACGTGTACGTAAATGATGCCTTCCCGGCTGCACACCGTGCCCACGCTTCTATTGTGGGATTACCAGAACTGTTACCAAGTTACGCTGGGTTGCAGTTTATGCGTGAGGTTGAGGAGCTTTCAGCGGTATTACATCCCGAAAATCCATTCACGTTTATACTTGGCGGTGCAAAGTTCTCTACAAAACTACCGTTGGTAGAGAAATTTTCCGGAATTGCTGACCATGTATTTGTGGGTGGTGCACTGGCCAATGCGTATTTGGCTGCGGATGGTGTATCTGTCGGTGATTCAAGAGTTCCCGAAGAGAGCCATGATTTATCAACTGGCATTGAAAGCGTTGCACTGCACCTGCCAACCGATGTCGTCTGCCAGACAGCAACTGGAGAGTCGATGCAGAAATCTGTATCTGATATTTCTAAAGAGGATATCATCGTGGATCTTGGCACCGATACAGTAGATGCAATCATTGATGCAGTCGAGAAATCAACTATAACTGTCTGGAATGGCCCGCTCGGCTGGTACGAAAAAGGTTTTTCTGACGGTACAACTAGATTAGCGGCAGCGCTGGCAAAAATTGAAGGAAAAACTATCCTTGGTGGTGGTGATACGGCTGCAGTTATTTTGGACGATCTGTCCCCGGATGACTTTTCATTTGTGTCAACAGCTGGCGGAGCAATGATTCAGTTTCTTGCCGATGAGACACTTCCAGGTATCAGCGCATTAGAAATTTAGTTTCTTTAAGTAACAATGGAGCACATTAATATATGTCGAGGCTAATTAAATTTTAAACAGGTGAATGGATAAGAATAATAGTAGATGGAGAAGATTTTAACTTTAGTAATGACTCAAAAGTTAAAGTAGAAGCAGGTGGATACGATCTATATATAGATTAAGTAAATATAACGGATTATACAACGCGTTATATAACAAACTTTTATAAACTCCCTGAAATATTTTTGGCAATTTTTTCTCCACTCTTTCCTTTGTGGTAATTTTCTGCACCTTGCCAGTGAGTATACCCATCACCTTCGAATCGCGGCATTATATGAACATGAAAATGAAATACCTCCTGGCCAGCAGCAGAATCATTGTTCTGCCCAATGTTGATTCCGTCGGCCCCGACTGCCTCTTTTATTACTGGGGCTAGCTTACGGACGGTATTCATCACAGCCGCAAAAGAATCATTGGGGATTTCATAAATATTTTTGTATGGCTCCTTGGGAATTACCAGCGTGTGACCGGGATTGACTGGGTCAGCATCCAGAAAGGCAAAGGTTTCATCATCCTCGTACACCTTATTGGATGGAATATCTCCGGCAATAATTTTTTCAAAAATGGTTGTCATATGCGCCTAGTGTATCATCTCGAGAGCAAGTCTTCCGCGTGCTAGTATGTACAGGCATGAGTAGCCGAACCACCGCCGAAAAAATTCGTGATGAGCTGCATCCGTTGGCTCGGACGGTTCTTGATAATCGTAATATTGACGACCTGGATGTATACTTATCTCCTCAGTATGACGAGGTGCTACATGATCCGTATCTGTTTCGGCAGATGCAGGATTTTGTGAATCGTATTCATCAGGCGGTCGAGAATGAAGAGCGAATTGTTGTATTTAGTGATTTTGATACTGACGGGATTCCGGCCGCCGTGATGTGGCATGATTTTTTTGGTGAGATTGAATTTGAGAATTTTGAAATTTATATTCCCAAGCGTGATATTGAAGGTTTTGGTCTCAAGCCTGAGCAGGTCAAAGGGTTTGCAGCTGATGATACTGATTTAATTATCACCGTCGATTGTGGGATTCGCTCACATGAAGCAATTGAAGCAGCCAAAGCGGCAGGTATGGATGTTGTAATTCTTGATCACCATGTAGCAGCTGAAACTAATCCGCCGGCTGACATCATTATTAACCCAGCACTTGAGGAAGAGATCTATCCATTCAAAAAGCTTTGTGGTGCTGGTGTGGTTTTCAAGTGTCTACAGGCATTTGAGGCTGATGATCGGTTTGATTTACCAAAAAACTTCACGAAAGGCCAGCTTGGTATGGCGGCAATTGCCACTATCAGCGATATGGTGCCACTTGTCGGTGAGAATCGTGTCCTGGCTCACTTTGGTCTGAAGATTCTGCGCCAGACGACCCGGCCGGGTCTCAGGGAGCTGTATCAAAAGGGCCGTATTCAGGGTCGAGAGCTGACCGAGGTTGATATTGGTTTTACGATCGGTAGTCATATTAATGCAGCCAGTCGACTGGATCAGCCGTACGCTGCCTTTAATCTTCTGACGACGCGTAATCATCAGGAAGGAAAAGAGCTGGCCAAGGAACTCAATCGCCTCTATCGTGAGCGTAAGCGACGTACTGCCAAGCTGAAGCTGGATGTTGCTAAAATTACTGATGGTATTAGCGACGAAGCAGCGATTACGATTGGTTCTGATGAGTGGAAGCCGGCACTGCTTGGCCCGGTTGCTCATGGTCTCAGTGATGCGTATGATCGCCCGGTGTTTCTGTGGGGCAAGATGAACGGCCGACGCAAAGGCTCAGCCCGGGCAGGTCGGCATAATGTGGTTGGAATGCTGCAGGCACTTGATGACTCCTATTTGAACGCGTACGGCGGTCATGAGATGGCTGGTGGCTTCGAGATCGGTGATGTTGATCCGGATGATCTTGCGGCTGCGTTATCTTCAGTAGCCTCGGATCACGAGATTGACGGATACGGAGACGGCGATGATCCGGTCAATCTACAGCTCAGTGATATTTCTTGGAATCTTTACCAGTCACTGGAGAAAATTGGCCCTTTTGGGGTTGGTAATGAGGCGCCGATGTTTCGTCTAACTGATGTGAATGTCGATGGTAAGCGTATTTTTGGGGCTGGTAATGAACATGTTTCCTTAACGCTAACTGATGGAGATTCCGAGCATGAGACAATCTGCTTCTTTGCAGATAAGCAGATGAAGGAGGTGAAGTCAGGTCAGTCAGTGGCTGTGACCGGTGCAATAGAAAAGACAACCTTTGGATTTCGACGCCAGCTACGCTTTCGTATGGAGGAAATCACAATTCTGTAGTTATTTATAAGGAGTGCATGTAATAATAAACGTATGTCAGAAGCTTTTGTGTTTACAGACGGAGCATCACGTGGAAATCCCGGCGAGTCCGGATGGGGTGCTGTTGTTGCACTTCCGGATACAGTACAAGAGCTCGGGGCTCGAATTGAGCTTGGTACCAACAATCAGGCTGAATTGTCTGCAGTAGTAGAGGCGATTAGCTGGATTGATGATCAGGATCAGGCTATAGATAGAGTCCACATATACAGTGATTCAAAGTACACAATATCTGGTGCTGAAAGCTGGATATTCGGCTGGCAGAAGCGTGGATGGAAGACCAAGACAGGTGATCCGGTCAAGAACCAGGAGCTCTGGCAGGAATTTTCACAAGTACGCGAGGAGGTTGATTTTGATATTACATTTCACAAAGTGAAAGGACATGCCAGTATTCCGGGCAATGAGCGGGCTGATGATATTGCTACTGCATTTGCTGATGACACACCGCCGGAACTGTACAGCGGAGAGCGACAGACGTACGCGGTATCACTTGATCCAAAGCCGGCCTACCTAGAGAAGAGCCCGCTTTATTTCAGTCTGATTGGTGATGTGGCTCACCAGCATGACACCTGGGATGAGTGCAAGCGACGAGTAACTGGCCACTCGGCCAAGTACAGAAAGGTTCGAACTGTTAGTGAGCGAGATGAGTTGCTGAATGACTGGGGTGTTGATCTGGAGGATGTAGAGTCATAACAATGAACGGATATTATCTATACAGCGCGACTACCGGCCTTCTTGCCGGTGTCGCGTTGCCGTTTATTGGCCTACCAGCAACACAAATTGCTGCACTTGCACTACTGATATCAGCTGGTTTACTTTTACTGCTGTGGTTATCGCCACAGCAATCTTCCGTGGTTATTATTGTGTTGATTCTGCTGCTTGGATTGGCTACGGGATCACTTCGATCCGGTGCTGATATCGGCGGTCCTGATGAGGTTGTTTTTGATGATTTTAAGGATACCGAGGTTGTGGCGTACGGGGTGGTGGCAGATATGCCAGAGCAAAGAGATACCGGCCAGAACTTCACAGTTACGCTTTCGGTAGTTACAAAGCCTAATACTGGTAGGGAAATAACGGGTGAGTCTAGAGCGGTAGTTTATAGTGAATTTTTTCCCAAGATTCAGTACGGAGATACGATTCGTTTGGAAGGTCAACTCACAAAACCAGAAGCCTTTCAGACGGATACCGGTAGGCTTTTTAATTATCCGCGATATCTAGCACGAGAGGATGTTTTCTATGAATTCTCCTACCCTGAAATAACGGTACAGGAAAAGGGGGCTGGCAATCCCGTGCTTGGGTGGATGACAAGTTTACGTCAGGATCTTCTGGCAGCAATTAATCGTCATATTCCAGATCCACAGGCGGCTCTTACCGGTGGTGTGCTTTTAGGTTCAGCGGATGCGCTTGGTGATCGTATTCAGGAATCATTTCGTGAATCTGGAATTGTTCATGTGGTGGTTCTGTCTGGATACCATGTGACCGTCATCACGGTTGCACTTGGTGCTGTGCTAGCATTTCTTGGATTATCGCTCGGTATGTCTACCTTACTGTCAGGGGTAGGGGTGATATTTTTTGCGCTTCTGGTTGGATTAACGCCAACTATTGTTCGCGCCAGTATTATGGCTATTCTCGCACTAGTGGCACGGATATTCTCACGTCAGTACGCTGCAACACGTGGGTTGATAATAGCGGTGATTGCGATGGTGCTGGTGAATCCACATATTCTTCTGTTTGACCCCTCATTTCAGCTCTCAGTACTGGCTACGGCCGGACTGGTTACATTCGGTGATGTTGTGTACGGATGGCTTCGCAAGGTTCCGAAGCGGTTTGGTATCCGAGAGATGGCAACAGCCACCATCACGGCTCAGATCGCTGTATCTCCACTACTCATCTACTACACCGGAATGTTCTCTGTCGTCTCTCTACTGGCTAATCTGCTTGTTCTGCCGGTGATTCCGGTACTAATGGCTACCGGAGCGATAACGGCAGTGGTGGGGTTATTCTCACAAACATTTGTACTGCCATTTGCCGCGACAGCACACGGCGTATCAACGTATATTTTCAGCATCGTTGATTGGTTGACAGCCTTTTCATTCAGTACTGCATCTACCGGAAAAATATCATTGGGAGCGGTATTAATGACGTATATTTTATTGATTATTGTCTTCTGGATCGCTCAAACAGGCCATTCTTACGAGTTGGGTAAAAATACATAACGAGAATATAAAATTTGACAAAGTAAATAAAATGTTGGATTAACTTGACAACCCTTGTTTGTCTGCTATAGTAGGCGGCAATGCCCTAGATACAGGGTGTTTTTTCTTGAAATGACTGTTTCTCTGCATGACATTGTTATTAAGTCTTCTATATGATATCAAACTCAGATACCGTACAGACTCTAACGCTAGGACTAGCCTTCACAGCCCTGTTTATCGGAGCTACAGCTAGCCTACCAAGTTCAGCAGAAAACGTTCTTTATACTACAAAAAATACTACAAATACCACTGCATCAGCTGACAAGGAAGCAACCGGCCTATCGATTCAGTCGATGCTCTTTAATACAGCATTAGCATCATCGGTACCAGAGCGTGCCATGACTGCTGAAGAATCTTCTATAGAGGAGACCCTGCAACGAATAGCTACTCAGCTTAACCCGGAGATGTCGGAAGAGGTCGAGCTTGCAAATGGTAAGAGTCCACGTGAAGTGCATGAACTTGCACAGAGCCGAGCTCGAATGTCAGATGGCAACACTCCGGTAATGACACAGTTCGACCATCGAGAGATTCTCTGGCTGGCTCGAATTATGTACTCTGAAACCAAGCGAGCAAGTGAACAGGAACTGATCGGATGGGTGGTTCGTAACCGTGTTGATACCGGGTATACCGGTCGTACATACGAGGATGTTGCTAAGCACTCTGCACAGTTCTCTGGCTTGCACCCGTATGATAATCGGTACGAGCACAACATCTCACGCTGGTACGCCAGCGAAGGTCAGTCATGGCAGGGAGCACTGAAGCTAGCAAAGGAGGTTTACTTTGCTGATGATTCAGAACGCCCACTAGCACTGACTACACGTCACTTTTATTCTCCTGAGGCAGTGACTCGAACACCAGCCTGGGCCAAAAATCAGCAGGCCGTACAGGTAATCAAGGATCCAGAGACAAACCGTGTACGATTTGCATTGTATGACAAGGTTCGTTAATTGATTGTGGTAGAAAAAACACTCGGCTTCGGCCGGGTGTTTTTTATTGGCTCTAGAGCAAAATGATATACTATCGGTAATGAAACCACGAGTTATTTCTGGTCTTGCTGGACTCACGATTCTCGCTTTGTTTTTGGTGACAGCAGTGTCTCTTGCGTTCGTCGCCATCCAGTCCACGAACCAGGATCTAGTAGTCACGTTCCTGGATGTTGGTCAAGGTGATGCGACCCTGATCGAGACACCGTCAGGCACGCAGGTGTTAATAGATGGAGGAAAGCCACGAAGTGTTGGTCGACCACTGTCTCGCCAGCTTCCGTTCTATGATCGGTCGCTGGATGTTGTGATCGGCACTCATGCTGATAGTGATCACATTGGTGGGTTGGTGGATGTCCTAGCTGATTACCGTGTTGGTAGAGTTGGGGTACCGTCACTGCCAAATGACACGGCTGATTTCAGAGCCTTTCAGCAGGCGGCAGCAACAGAAGCGCAAGTTGATCTGGCTGAGGTGCAGCAGCTTTCTCGAGGTGATGTCATGCATCTCGATGAAGGCGTCTACCTTCTAACTTTGTTTCCATTAGTCGAGCATCAACCGAGTGATCTGAATGATAGCTCGACTGTTTTTAAGCTAATTTACGGCGAGACCAGCTTTATGCTGACTGGCGATACTGGTACGAGTATAGAAAAATACCTGGCCGGAATCGATGGGCAGCTACTCGATTCTGACGTGCTCAAGATTGGGCACCATGGCTCCGACACATCTTCGTCTGAAGTTTTTCTCTCGGCTGTTTCACCAGACGTGGCGGTCATATCGGCCGGGGCCGATAACTCCTATGGTCATCCGCACCAGTCAGTGCTTAACCGGCTCTCCTTGCTTGAAATAGAAACAGTCTGTACCTGCGATGAAGGTGATATTCAGTTTCGAAGCAATGGGAAAAAGGTGATCTATATAAAATAATAAGGTAAGTCTGATTTATTAAATAATTTAATATCGAAATGAACATTGTTAAAAACTAACAAAACAAAAGCCAGTGCAGAAATAGTGTAAGACATTAATCCGAATGCAAGTGGATCGTTTCCTGATAGTTTTATTACCTTTAATAACTCACTGTACTTTGCGGCTAGCGAGGATTCTTCGGGCGTTGTATATAAAAACGATAATTAAATCTGCCGGGGCGAGACTTGAGCCACGAAGTGGTGGTGGTGAATTAGAGGCAAGCGAAGGGTAAAATATAATCGATAACGTAGACAACAAAGTAGAGGAGGATAATCCAGTAGTGCATACCCAGTCGGAGACCAAGACGCTTCGTTTGTAGATTCAGGATTTACAACTGCTATGCATTAACAGCTCCGTCAAAGATTAGATGCAATACGGCCAGTAAAAGTGACTGTGTGGGAAATGAAAAGAACCGCCAGATTGCGGTTCTTTCTAAAATCAATCTATATGCCCTAACTACTCAATTATTCCGGCATCCTTAAGGGCTCGGTAGGCGCCTTTCTTCTGAATAATCTTTAGCCCCTTTGCAGAAACACGTAGTTTGATGTATTCATCAAGCTCCGGAATATAGATTTTCTTCTTCTGAAGATTTACTTTCTGGCGTCGCTTGCCGGTCGGGTTATACTGAGTAGCACGCGTACGGTTGGAGTAACCGCCGGCAGTACTACTTTTCTTTTGTGTGATTGGACATGTATTAGCCATATGTTTTTTATTACGTCTTTTGTGGCAATCATGCTACCATAGCGCCGAGTAATTGCAATCTGTTCAGGTATAAAAGGTCTGTAAATTACATTATATATGGGAATTGAAACTACAATTTTATTTATTGCTGTTCTAATTATATCCGTTGTTGTTCATGAAGTGGCTCACGGATATGCGGCGTACTACCTCGGTGACCCAACTGCCAAACTGCAGGGGAGACTGACCATGAATCCAATCCCGCACATTGATCCAATTGGTTCAATTTTAGTACCGGCTGCTCTGGCGCTTCTGCCGGGAAGTATTGTCTTTGGCTGGGCAAAGCCGGTTCCGTACAATCCGCACAATATAGCTAATCGGTACGGTGACGCCATTGTTGCCGCGGCCGGGCCGGCATCTAACTTTATTCTGGCCGGTATAGCCGGTGCAATTTTACAGCTTACTGCTGTGACAGCGGGTACAGCCCTCGGCACTGTGCTGGTCGGGATAATTCTTATTAATGTTGTGCTGGGTGTGTTTAACCTGGTTCCGATTCCGCCACTTGATGGCTCCAAGATACTCTTCAACTTTCTGCCGGCTCGTTTCAATTATGTTCGGGATGCGCTCGAACAATACGGCTTCATGATTCTTTTGTTCTTTATTTTTTTTGCGGTAGAGCTAATTCAGCCTATTATCTTCACACTTTTCGAGATATTTGCCGGCACTGGACTTGGGGTTCTCTAGATCACCTTGTGTAAATTATCCGCTTCGGTACAGTCTGTTGTTACCCTGTTGCATTTTTCTCTATGTTACGTATACTAAGTGTCGTTGAACAGGACTCTTCCAAGTAGGTAAGTCCGTCATTCGGCTTGTGCTTTCAGCGGCCGGATTCTGAATTCTTAATTAATCAATCGAATTTTAAATGCCAACAATTAACCAACTTGTCCGTAAGGGACGCACAAAACCAAAGAAGAAATCAAAATCCGTAGCACTCGGGCATGGTTTCAATACGCTTAAGAACAAGCCGTCATACTACCCAAGCCCTTTCAAGCGTGGAGTAATTACAAAGGTAACAACTGCTACACCGAAGAAACCTAACTCTGCGATTCGAAAGATTGTGCGTGTACGTCTTACAAACGGACAGGAGGTAACCGCCTACGTTCCTGGTGAAGGTCACATGCTACAAGAGCACTCAGTTGTACTAATTCGCGGTGGTCGAGTGAAGGACATCGGTGTTCGATATACTGTAGTTCGCGGTGTTCTTGACGCTACTGGTGTTGAGGGCCGAACAACATCTCGATCTCGATACGGTACACCTAAACCAGACGATAAATAATTTTTATGAATTACCCAATCACACAACGACATCCGATTTCACCTGACCACAAGTATGGATCTCAGGAGGTGGCAAAGTTCATCAACTACATGATGAAGGGTGGTAAAAAGACAACTGCTCGAAAGATTGTGTACGATGCATTTGCACAGATTGCTGAGGAGACTGATGATGAGCCGCTAAAGACATTCGAGGCAGCAGTAGAGAATGTTGGCCCTCGGATGGAAGTGCGATCAAAACGAATTGGTGGTGCGACATATCAGGTACCGTACGAAGTTGATCAGAAGCGTCGTCTACAGTTAGCTCTTCGCTGGATCAAGGCTGCGGCCATCGACAGCCAGGACGGTGAACCGATTGCCGATGCATTGGCTCGCGAACTACTGGCAGCAGCAAAGGAAGAAGGAGCAGCAGTTAAGCGTCGAGAAAATGCGCACAAGATGGCTGATGCCAACAAGGCGTTTGCTCACTTTGCACGGTAATCTACAGCGTATTTTAATTACTTGAATTCTTGCGCACCTGAGTGCCTTGGGAAAGCCACCGTCTACTCGACGGTGGCTTTTGTAATTGGCTCAGGTATCGATATATAAAAATAAAAACCCCGACTCAGAAATGAGTGGGGTTTTTTGTTAATGATTATGACTTGAGGAAAAGTGTGAGCTTTGAGTACATTGAATCAAATGATTCGATTTCTATTGATTTCACGGCATTAGCAGTGAAATCAATCCAGTATTCACCACCGTCATCAGCAGCGGAGTACTCGAATCGGTATCCTTCTTGCTTGTCTTTGGGACGTCCCAAGTACCCGACTGCTCCTTCTTTTCCGACGGTCTGCGTTGCGTGCTCGTTTATTTGTATTTTGATTAAAATATGAGCGTAAGTTCGTTTAGTTGAGGTGCTCTCAATGTGGGTATGTGCTTCAAGTTCAGATTTTATATCATCTAGGTCTGTAATGGTTCTAACTTTTTCGGTCTTTTCCATGCGTTCAGAATTTAGGCTTCTGTTTCTGTTTTGGTTTTGAAAAAAATTTCAAGTGTTTTTTTCTTTGGTTTCTTCCCAGTTCTTTTCTCGAGCTTTTTGTCAAAGTAATATTCCTTGACTGATTTAATGTTTTTTATGCTTTGGAGCTCAAAGAAGTGACATAAATCAGGACGTCCATTGTTTTTCAATCCGTGATACCCAACTTTTTCTTCATTGCCCGGAATGATGCCTTTTCGAATACTGTTTATTTTAACCACCTCACCACGAGTGCTGTGATTGCCGTGAAAGCCGATAAAATAAACTGAATATTCGAAGTATGGCTCTCCATTATACGGGTAGTTATCATCTTTTATTATTCCTTTTAAGATTAGATTGATTTCTTCTTGTTTGTCGAACTCATCAATTTCATACCTATCTTGTTTCATCTATCTGATATTTAATTTGGGTTGAGAATGTACGTGTCTCGGCATAATAGTTATATATTTGCATTTTGTCAATTCCGCACTGTTTATACGCCGTGGATTGTCTTTATCTTTAGTATTCGCTATAATCAGCTTATGAAAGATTCTCACATGGATACAACTCAGCATGAGACATATACAGCAACTCGCAAATCTGGTCGTCCGGTACGTAATCGCTGGATCGCATTGGCTATCTCGCTATTCGTCGGCCACTTTGGTGTAGACCGTTTCTATCTTGGTAAGATTGGTACTGGGATTCTGAAGCTGATCTCACTCGGTGGTTTTGGTATCTGGTGGATTATTGATATTGTTCTTATTGCTACTGGAGACATGACTGATGCTGAAGGGAGGTATCTCGAGGCAAAGAACCCAATACAGTAACACTTGAATAGTAGACTCTATCTGCTTGATAAATTATGAATCATCGGTATAGTATAGGAGACGAACGCCTCGCGGCGGTCTCTTTTTTTAAGCCACACCGATTGTATCGGTTAATCAGAAGCTAAAAGTTAATACCTAATAAGCTAATTTACTATGGCCCGTGACTATCAACTAGAAGATGTACGTAATATTGGGATCATCGCCCACATTGACGCTGGTAAAACAACCATGACCGAGCGTCTGCTTTTCTATACAGGAATTTCTCACAAGATTGGTGAGACACATGAAGGTGAATCAGTCATGGACTGGATGGAGCAGGAGAAGGAACGTGGTATCACCATCACCTCTGCTGCCACAACATGTTTCTGGATCCCGACATATGACGATAAGGATTCTGATGAAGCTCATGAACACCGAATCAACATTATTGATACCCCGGGCCACGTTGACTTTACTGCCGAAGTAGAGAGATCTTTGAAGGTTCTTGACAGTGCTGTTGTTGTTTTTGAAGGAGTCGCTGGTGTGGAACCACAAAGTGAGACAGTGTGGCGTCAGGCTGACAAGTATAATGTCCCACGAATTTGTTTTATCAACAAAATGGACCGTACCGGTGCTGACTTTGACCGGTCGTTTGATACTATTATCGACCGACTTACACCGGATGCAGTACGAGCGCAAATTATGATTGGACAGGAAGAGAATCATGAAGGGGTGATTGACCTGTTGAGCATGAAGGCTTACTACTTTGAAGGAGGTATGGGCAACGAGGTAATCAAGAAGGATATACCGGATGAGTATCAGGAGAATGCTAAAAAATACCGCAGTAAATTAGTTGAAGCGGTTGTGGAAACCGACGAAGAGCTGATGGAGAAGTACTTGGCTGATGAGGAGATTTCAGTTGCAGAACTTAAAAAGGCACTTCGAAAAGCAGTACTTGATAACAAGGTAGTACCAGTTTTTGGTGGTTCTGCTCTGAAGAACAAAGGGGCTCAGCTTCTTCTCGACGCAGTTGTTGACTTCCTACCAAGTCCACTGGATGTAAAGCCAATGACTGGAATTAATCTTGATACTGGAGAGGAGGAGGAACGACCAGCCGATGATGATGCTCCATTTGCCGCGCTTGCCTTCAAGCTGCAGAGCGATCCATACATTGGGCAGCTAACATTTATCCGAGTTTACTCCGGAACTCTGGAGGCAGGTTCATATGTTTACAACGTATCAAAAGGAGAAAAGGAGCGAGTTGGGCGAATTGTTCGACTGCACGCCAATAAACGTGAGGAGGTTGACAAGGTGCATGCTGGTGAAATTGCTGCTCTTGTTGGGCTAAAGAATACGGCAACTTCTGACACACTTTCTGATATCGATAACCAAATTGAGCTTGCTAAAATTGAGTTCCCGAAGCCGGTTGTGTCCTTGAAGATCGAGCCAAAGACAAACGCCGACCAGGAGAAGATGGGTATGGCTCTAAAGCGACTTTCAGATGAAGACCCAACATTCATTATTAATACCGATGCCGAAACTGGAGAAACGATTATCTCCGGAATGGGTGAACTTCACCTTAATATTCTCGTAGAGCGAATGAAGCGAGAGTTTTCTGTCGAGGCGAATGTTGGTCAGCCACGTGTGGCCTACCGAGAGACCATTCAAGCCGAAGCTGAAGCTGAGTGTAAGTATGTAAAACAGTCTGGTGGTCGTGGACAGTATGGTCATGTTGAGATTCGAATCAAGCCGATGGATCTTGATGTTGATGAAGATGATCTAGACAAGAACACTACTCGCGAAGAAGGCTTCGAGTTCATCAACAGCATTCGCGGTGGAGTTGTACCACGTGAGTTTGTTCCATCAGTTAAGGATGGAGTGCGAGAGGCAATGGATCGAGGTGTTGTGGCTGGGTATCCAATGGTAAACATTTCATGTGAGTTATTTGATGGAAGTCATCATGATGTTGACTCATCCGAGGTTGCTTTCAAGATTGCAGGTTCAAAGGCCTTTCAGGACGGAGTTAATCGTGCCAAGCCAGTACTGCTTGAGCCGATGATGAAGGTGGAAGTGGTAACTCCAGAGCAGTTTATGGGTGACGTTAACGGAAACCTGTCTGGTAAACGAGCCCAGATCAAGAAGATGGAGGATCGTGGTATGAACAAAGCCATTCATGCGATGGTTCCATTGTCCGAGATGTTCGGGTATACTACAGAACTGCGTTCTCTGACGGAAGGGCGTGCCAATGCGACTATGGAGTTTGACCATTACGCCGTGGTTCCAAGCAATGTCGCCGAAGAGATCAAGGCGCAAGCCTAGTGGTCTCAACATTTTACAAAGGACACCGCACCCCACTCGTAAGAGTGGGTTGCTTTTTAAGTAAGGGCTGGACAACTTCTATGTCTGTGCACATAGAAGTACCATCGCTGAAATTTACCCACACACTCAAAGCTTCGAGTGTTAGCCAGCAAAGCTGGTGCAATTTTAACCACCTGTTTAAATTTAAGTAGGTGGGTCCATGTGTGAGAAGTAAGTTCCATACTTGGCAGTGTCTGTATGAGTTGTTATAATTTTTCTTATACCAGTACCTTCACTTTCTAATAATAACCATACAAAGGAGTTCATCATGCCGAATGAAGACAAAAATGAATCAAAAAAAAACCCCAAACTACACGAAACCGCTGCCGAGCTAGCAAAATACGGAAATGATTACCCCATAGATAATGATTCAGGTGATGACCCTGATGATCCTGGATTTAAATTTTCAGGAAAAGATTTACCGACATTTCCTGGTGAAGAACAATAGACCTCTCATCTTAAAGACCAGCAATACTTCTTGCTGGTCTTTTTTAATACTCGTTAGTTATTCGTCTCACAGCCACAAGGTACGCAGCCTGTCGGTAGGAAATACCCTGCTCCTCTGCTACCTCCTGCACTGTCTCCCAGGCGGTTACCTGATGGTTTCTGAGTTTCTCGTCAAAGTCATGCGCGTTCCACGTTTCATCATGCTGATTCTGGTACCACTCAAAGTATGATCCAACAACGCCACCGGCATTCACAAGCACATCTGGAATAACTATTACTTCTGCATCTGCAAGCTGCTCTTCTGCCTCGGCAGTTACACCGGCATTCGCAACCTCAACAATTACATCTGCATTCATTGCACCTACATTTTTTTCATTGACTGCATCTCCTAGTGCTGCGGGTACAAAAATTGTGGTTGATAGGGACAGCAGTTCTTCATTTGAAATTTCTGACCCATCAACGAAACTACTGACGGGTTCACCAGTATCCTTATGATCTGCTAAGGCCAGAATGTCCAGCCCGTCTGGGTTGTGTATACCGCCCCGAGAATCACTGACAGCCACCACTGTGTAACCAGCCTCACTGAGAAACACGGCTAGGTGACGCCCAGCATTTCCAAATCCCTGAATAACTACTGATACATCAGCAGTATTATCTGTTTCTAGTAACTGTTCCTCACGTATTTTTTTGATTATAAAAAATGCCCCTCTACCGGTGGCGGTATCGCGCCCGACGCTGCCACCATCTTCCAAAGACTTTCCAGTAACCACATCCGGCGCCGAAACATCGTAGCGATCCTCATACGCAGCCCGGATTTGTTTCATGGTCTCCGGAGTGGTGTTCACATCCGGGGCCGGAATGTCTCGCTCTGGGCCAATGATCGGTGCCAGTGTACTTCCAAATGCGTAACTAATTTTTTTCAGGTCTTCTGCTGAGTAGTCCTTGGGATTTATTTCAAGCCCACCTTTCCCGCCCCCAAAGGGCAGGTCAATCAAAGCGCACTTGATGGTCATCAGAAATGCTAGCTCGGTAACCTCGTCCTCATCAACTGATTGATGGAAGCGCAAGCCGCCCTTGGCCGGGCCCAGTGTGTCGTTGTACTGAACCCGGTAACCATGCAATAAGATACTAGTACCATCATCCAGCTTCACCGGAACGGTTAGGTCAATACTTCGTAGTGGAGCACGAAGATCTGATATATCAGCTTCATCTAGATTTGTTTTTGAAATAAGGTTATCAAGTCGAGCATTGATGTGACGGTTTGACATAGAGAAAATAATTAGGAATTAAGCCGCTTGATTATAACGTAAAAAATACTACAGGGTAGAAGCAGTACATGTCTTGACTTTGACCGTGGATATGTTTAAATATTACGGTACAATTTTGTACATTCAAAATAAATAGGAGTTAATCAATGCTTGAAGCAATTGAAACAAATGTTGCAACTTTTGCAGAAGAGATTAAAAAGCTGCACGAACAGCACGAGAGAGTAATTCGTGAGTTCAAAAAAAAGAAGCCGTATTTTGATCGAAAGGTTAAAAATCTTAGTCCTGGCAATCAAAAGGTAATCGATGACCTTTTGAAAACTGCCACCAAAAAAGGCATGGATGAATTTAAACTACATTTAGAAATGGATATTCGTAAAGATGCCATTTATAAATTTTCGATAATTCTAATGCCCGAAATGGAAGAAGTCATGCTCTTGGATCAGGGGGATGAGGTAAAGGTCTATATAAAAGAAACGAAAAAGTTTCTAATTCGATATGCTGGATTACATTGTGCTTTTGAGAATCACAATAAAATATCCTAATATTCATCACAATCCCTACTGCCAAACAGGTATGTAGGGGTTTTTTTATTACTAAATCAGCAATGCCGAATATATGCATTTACCTAGGTATACTAAAACCATGAATATACCCTCAAGTAGAGGTGGTCTCCCGGGAATCATGCTGCACGCAGTCTCTTTCGTAATCGCCTTCTCTCTTGCCCTCTTTCTTGTGATGGGTTCACTTAGCGCATCTGCTCAAACTCCAGATTGTTCCTTTGCTCGCAACCTTACGGTTGGCTCTCGTGGAGCTGATGTGAATTGTTTACAGGAGTATCTTAAGTCGGAAGGTGTTTTATCAGGGAATACCACCAATTACTTTGGCTCCATCACCCGTAGTGCTGTTACAGACTGGCAGCATGCGAACGGAATCACTCCGGCCTCAGGCTACTTTGGACCACTTTCTATATCACGCTACAGGCAGGACACTGGCCAAAGGACGGAAGTATCCGCGGACACCACAAATCTAAATTCAGAAAGCGGTGATTCTAAGATTGATACTGACTCTTTTCGTACACAACTTCAGCAGCAGGTTCGTGAGCTTATGCGTCAGTTGGTTGGGCTTCTTCAGCAAAAGTTAGCTCAAACATTGGATCGAGCCGGTATCGATAGATCACAGTTTGCGGATGCACTCGGTACTCGTGTTGCCGTTCGGGCTAATGATGGCGATTCTTCATCATCCAGAAATAGCAGTAACCGCTCGACCAGATCAACTGTCTCTAAAGACAATGACTCTTCCTCTAATGACGGTGGTGGAGGTGGTGCTGGTTCAAGCGAAGATTCATCATCTGATGTTGATTCAAGTAATACTTCATCTAGCGACAGCTCTTCTTCAAATGAAGAGGAGGTAATTTATCTTGTCAATAATGGGGCTGCAAACGCAGATATTGTAATTTCTAACAATGCCCCTAATATGGTGAGTCTTGCAGCGGAGTACTTTCAAAATGACATAAGGGATATGACAGGAGCGACACTGTCAATACGAAACACTCCGGGAGAAGATTATGACTTTCATGTGTATGTAGGAGAAAGTCAATATACTGATGATTTGGGGGGTCACAAGTGAAGGGACACGATATGATGGATATAAAATTGTTAGTGGGGACGATTACTTGGTTATGCTTGGGGATGATGAACCATACGATGTGAGTGTCGAAATGAGTGAGAGTGAGTGGGATGCACACACAGCACCAGATGTGTGGGGAAACAGTCAGTCAGCATGGAGGCAAGAAAACCGTGATCACGATGTGTACTCTCGTGATGGTCGCGGTAGCATAAATGCAATACATAACTGGCTAGAGGGGCAAGGAATGCGTTACTACTACCCAGATCACTTCGGAACAATAACCCCAGAAAAAATTCAATACAAGTGAAACAGGTTAACAAAATAGTAAATCCAGCATTCGCCATGAGGGCTCCATATCATTATTACAAACGATTTAGACATTTGTCTAACCAAGGATTGTTTTTAGACAACGGAGATTTTGGAACCCGGCACGAATGGTTGCGATTTATATTGAGCCTAGGGATAAATCATGAGCAAAAAGTCATTATTGGACAAACGGCGCATGGGCTTAATCAGGTAACAAATCGAGATGAGACACGACAAGCACATCCAGAATATTTCGCGACATGGAGTGGAGAACTGATGAACACTGGACATAAACCAAAACAAAATCTTTGCTCAGATGAGCTAAAAGCAGCAACCGTGAGATACATCAGCACAATGTATGATACGTACGGACATCTATATCCAAATGACAAGTACGTAAGTATATGGCCTGCGGATGGGTTCACTCGGGTAAGTGAACACAGTGAGGAATGCAGAGCCATGGCGACACCTGAATACGGCGGGGATGGAAGAATAAGTGACTATGTATGGAATTTTACAAACGACATTGCTTGGGAGATATACGATGAATATGGAGAAGAACATTACGTTATGGGAGGAGCGTACAGTGCCTATAAATTGCCTCCGAGGAATATTACAAATCCGCGAGGATGGGCTCCAAATATTGCAGTGATGATTTCACACAATAGAATAACTACTGCAAACCCTACGCAAGAGGCATATCGAGAACAGCTTGTAACTGACTGGGATGAACTTGCACCTGGGCAGGTATTTATGAATGATAAATACCTCTATAATAAAGTAGGCGCCACAGGACAATCAGTTCCTCACTTCTTTCCGCAGATAATTAGTGATGATTTCAAGATGCTGGATGAACGAGTGAATGGAGAATTTGACGAAGTAGCAACAAACCTACCCTGGCGTGATAGTGACCATGACGCCTATGTGGCGACAGGTCTTAATATGTACATCACAAGTAAGCTCTTCTGGGACCCACAACTCAACATAGAGCCAGTACTTGAGGAATACTACAATCTTTACTATGGGCCTGCGGGTGAGACCATGGAAGAGCTTGTAGATTACAGTGAAGATAACTTAGTAAACAACTTTGTAACTAATCCAATGCATCTAAACAGCATGCGGGATATTGCAGAAGATGCAAAGGGGCAGGTGCCGAACGGGAGCGAGTATGAAGAGCGTATCGATGCACTTCTTGGAATGATGAACTCGGTATACCAAGGAGACGAAACAGTAGTACAGCAGTGCCAGGAACTCAACAGTCCAGGAACAACGTATGTGCTTGACCAGCCGGTAAGCTCAAATGAACAATGCTTCTTTATTAATCAAAATGGAATAACGCTTGATTGTAAGGGGTTCACAATATCAAGTGATGAGGACGCGGTACACATCAGCGCACGACAAAGTAACAGAGGGCATTACTACACCATTAAAAACTGTGATATTAACTCACAAAATGGGCACGGAATATATGCGGGAAATGCTGACCATGGACTTATAGAGAACAACAACATTGAGGCGAGAAGCAGAGGGATGTGGGTTACTGCATCAGAAGATGTAACTATAAAAGACAACTACGTGTACTCCGCAGCGGGGGCAGGGGCGTATATACAGGTTGGAGGTACAGGCGGGTCTGATGCAATTACGCAACACACTATTAATAATAACGTTTTTGAGACAGATTCAGGAACGGCAGCAGCATTTTATAATAGCGATGGAGACAATATTACAGACAACGAATTCATCACTGATTCAGGATATGCCGTTCGGATGTACAATCCAGAGAATACAGTCTTTGCAGACAACATTCTCCGCGCTGGAAGTGGAAGTCATTGGTTGCTCTCAAATCCAATAAGCCTCACTTGTGAAAATAATCAAGAGATAGATAATGGTGCTGTACAGGGCGCAAGAACCACTCGAAGCTTCATTCAGCGCCAGCTTGATACCGCTCGTGATCAATTGCAGAAATTACTCAACACACTACTAATAAGATAACACTGTCGATCCTTACATATTGACAATATACTATTCAAATGCTTAAATCATGATAGATAATTTCATTCTAAATCTAACGAACGGGTGGGAGCCCAAGAAAAATGACACAGACAGAAACGAAAGAAGATTTGAAAATTATACCGGAACGATATGAAGACTGTGTAGAAGTTGATGCGTGCATTGAATATTTAAAGAAGCACATGCAAGGCACATATGACAGTGAAGATTACCAGAACGTATTATCATTTTTGAATCAGGTATCAGGACTGCTTTTAGATGCAGGAGATGCGTTCCTTACCTCTGCAATAAAGCAAACGTTGAGGGATCAGGCTCGTTATGTCGCTCAATATCGTGGCTATACTGGATTTCGCCATCATATAAGCATCGATGACGTAACCAACCTCGCTCAGCTAACTTCAGTAATAATGAGATGCCCCGAAGCCATCCATTTACGCCCTCCTTTAGAGGATTAATTACCACACTGCCGGATCTACGATTAGTAGGTTCGGTATTTTTTATACAGCTAAGTGTGCAACACTTAGTGATGCACAGTGATGCACAGTGATGCACAGTGATGCACAGTGATGCACAGAAAGCCAGAAAAGGCGTTTTGTGTGATTAACAATCACAATTATAAGAATATCTTTGCACTCTATTACAAGGATAGTATTTCTAGCAGCGAACTCCTAAGTTCGTTAGATCTAGAAGATTTCGATGAGATGGATAGGTTAATGAAATCAATGTGTCGTGAGGTGAGTGGTTTGACAGGGCAAAGCGAGGATAAGATATTTATATACTTAACATCCTTGCACGCTTTAAGCGATTTCTTCTGGAGTAAGATAAAATCCAAAAAATAGTTCTAAATTAATACTGCCGGGTCTGTAATTCTACAGGTCCGGCATTTTTAATACTTAACTCTGCGCAAAATCCCATTTACGGTTAACCGTAAATAGTTGACTACCAAGTGGAGTGAGCGATATACATGCTTGCATGTATATCCGAACGAAACGCCAGTAGGCAGATTGCTGAATCTGCTCACCAAACGTAGGGAGTAAAATAAAAGCTTGTATCTATTTTCGAGCGGAGTGCAGATAGACAAATGAATACGTCTTCTCTTAGGAGGATGCTAGAGAGCCGTCGGCTCTCTAAGCAGTTGCCTTTATTCATTTGACTTGAGGTCTCAAACGCGTATAATCATTGATGTGAATTGGACGATAAAAGCTAAGTTGAAAAAGCGGAGGTAAACATTGCTCTGGCGAGTAGATGTACCAGCCGCTTTCGAGCGGCTTTTTTCATGCCAATTGTTGTTCCTTCATAATAGAATAGATGTAGCCAAACCAACATTGAATCCCTGATTTATGTCTGTACCTTTTTTAAGGTTGGCAGATACTAAATCAAATAAGTTTGTTTCTGATCACTGCTTTTTATATTTTGCAAAGAAGTGGTCGGATTTCAGATTTATGTCTGATTTATTTCAGACAAAAATAATTTATTTTTGTGAACTGTGGTACACACAGTTCCTGCGGGAACGTTGTAAGGGCGTATGATGGATGCCTCGACTCTAAAGAGCGATGAAGGACGTGGCACGGCGACGATATGCTTCGGGTAGGTGCCTAGCAACCGATGATCCGAAGATTTCCGAATGGGGAAACCCAGCATGGCAAACCCATGTTACTGACCGTTTAGCGGTCAGAGTATACCCAGGGAAGTGAAACATCTCAGTACCTGGAGGAAAAGAAACCAAGCCCCAGTAGGGGAGTATTTCCGTAGTAGCGGCGAGCGAAATGGAAGCAGCTCAAACCAATCAGTTTACTGATTGGGGTTGTAGCGTAACATTGTCTTTACGAGGGAGATCATGGTGTTGATAGTTGAAGCTTCTGGAAAGAAGCACCCAAGACGGTGATAGTCCGGTAAACGAAATCAACCCAATCTCCTTGATGTTATTGCTGAGTATCGCGGGACACGAATACCCTGCGAGAAGCCGGCGGGACTAACCGCCAAAGCTAAATATCTTTAGAGATCGATATGGAAATAGTACCGTGAGGGAACGGTGAAAAGAACCCCGGAGAGGGGAGTGAAATAGACCTGAAATCATACGTCTACAAGCAGTAGAAGAGGTCCTAGACCTCGACTGCGTGCCTTTTGCAAAATGAGCCAACGAGTTTGTGTGCGCGGCGCATGCCTAAGTAGCTGAAACTACGGAGGCCAAGCGAAAGCGAGTGTGAATAGCGCGAATCGGGTTCGTCCCGGTGTCGTGTGCGCAAGACCCGAAACCAAGCGATCTACCCATGGACAGGGTGAACTCCGTCGAGAGATGGAGGGAGGCCCGAACCGATAAGAGTTTCAAATCTTTCGGATGATCCGTGGGTCGCAGTGAAAAGCTAATCGAGCTTGGTCATAGCTGGTTCTTTCCGAAATAGCTTTAGGGCTAGCGTTGGATGTTAGTAACGGGGGTAGAGCACTGGATGGTACCGATAGGCCGAAAGGCCACGGCACCAATCAAACTCCGAATACCGTTACCTATAATCTAGCAGTCAGACCGCGAGGGCTAAGCTTCGCCGGTCGAAAGGGAAACAGCCCAGACCTCAAGTTAAGGTCCCAAAATCTATACTAAGTGCAAGGAAGGAGGTGGAATTTCATTGACATCGAGGAGGTTGGCTTAGAAGCAGCCATTCCTTAAAAGATAGCGTAACAGCTCACTCGTCGAGAGATTCTGCGCCGAAGATGATCGGGGCTAAGTATAGTACCGAAACTGGGGATTTGTGGACTTCATTAAGGAAGAAGAATGCATGTTCTTCTCTTTAGTGAAGTCCATAAGTGGTAGGAAAGCGTTCTACACCGCGCTGAAGCGGAAGGGGTAACCCACCGTGGAGTGTGTAGAAGTGATACTGTTGGCACAAGTAACCGCAATGGACGTGAGAACCGTCCACGCCGAAAGAGCAAGGGTTCCGATTCTATGATAATCAGAGTCGGGTTAGTCGGTCCTAAGGGGATCCCGAACGGGGCACCCGATGGACACACGGTCAATATTCCGTGACTTCCACTGGACAGATGGAGTGACGAAGTTGTGTATGGTAGGCAGACTATTGGATGTCTGTCGGTTTTGTGAGTGGGACACCTAGGCAAATCCGGGTGTCATTACTGCGAGCATTGCCGAGATTCTTACCTTCGGGTAAGAAAATCTACCGGAGCCAGCTTCCAAGAAAAGCTTCTATGGTTAATCCAGTTGGAAACCGTACCTAAAACCGACACAGGTGCTCAGGTCGAGTAGACCAACGGCGAACGAGTGATTGTTCCTCAAGGAACTCGGCAAAAAAGCAGCCGTACCTTCGGAATAAGGCTTCCCCCCACCATTTCGGTGGTGGGGGGCGCAGCGAAAGTTTCTCTAACAACTGTTTATCAAAAACACAGCTCCCTGCGAACTCGCAAGAGAAAGTATAGGGGGTGATGCCTGACCAATGCCAGAAGGTCACACATAGCGGGTCAATCTTTATGATTGGCTGTGCCGTGTAAGCCCTGGTGAATGTCGGCCGTAACTATAACGGTCCTAAGGTAGCGTAATTCCTTGTCGGGTAAGTTCCGACGTGCATGAATGGCGTAATGATTAGAGAACTGTCTCGAGGAACAGCTCGGTGAAAATGCGATGCCGGTCAAAACGCCGGCTACCCGCAGCAGGACGAAAAGACCCTGGGAGCTTTACTGCAGTTATCTATTGGGGCTGCGTCGTCTCGTATACAGCATAGGCGGGAGATTTTGACCTGGGGGCGCCAGCCCTCAGCGAGTCGCCAGTGGAATACCGCTTACGAGAGGCGTAGTCTCTAACCAGCGTGCGAACCACGTTGAGACAGTGGGTATCGGGCAGTTTTAGTGGGGCGCTATCCTCCTAAAAAGTAACGGAGGAGTCTACTAAGGTCAGCTAGGCGTGGATGGAAACCATGCCGATAGTGCAAAGGCATAAGCTGGCTTAACTGCAAGACGGACGAGTCGAGCAGACACGAAAGTGGAGCTTAGTGAACCTAACGCATCTTTAGATGATGCCTAAGACAACGGATAAAAGTTACCCCAGGGATAACAGGCTGGTTGCGCCTAAGCGTTCAGAGCGACGGCGCAGTTCGGCACCTCGATGTCGGCTCGGCTTATCCTGGGGCTGAAGCAGGTCCCAAGGGTTCGGCTGTTCGCCGATTAAAAAGCCACGCGAGCTGGGTTCAGACCGTTGAGTAGCGAAGCTACTCAACTAGTTGAAAGTTGAAGTAGAAAGTGAAAAGATGTTCGCTTTTCAACAGTCTGAATCATCTAGACATCAGTCTTTTTGTTCAATTGAAGTGATATATTAACCTGATTTACGGCGGTCCCCTGCCTTTTTGTAAAAGTGGGGAGAAAAAGCTGGTCATATCGGTAGAGGCTCTGTAGTTAGAAGTAACTACCTGAGTTAATACCGAGCCAAGCGCCTTGCGGCACTTGGTGTAGAGACTAAACACCAGCTCAGACACACAGGTGTCTGAAAGTTATAGTCCGATCCCGCCGGTGACGGTGGCGTTATAGACCTTACGTCTGTAGCTACAAATGCGTAAGACAGGTTGGTCTCTATCCGCTGTGGGCGTTGATTCTTGAAGGGCGTTCTCCCTAGTACGAGAGGACCGGGAGGAACTAGCCTCTGGTGTATCGGCTGTCGTGCCAACGGCAGTGCCGAGTAGCTATGCTGGGACTGGATAACCGCTGAAAGCATCTAAGTGGGAAGCCAACCCTAAGATTAGGAATCGTTAAGACCCGTAGGAGACGACTACGTTGATAGGCCTTCGGTGTAAGCACAGCAATGTGTTCAGCCATGAGGTACTAATTCGTCAGATGTTTCCCGTAGGAACTGTGTGGATCACAAATAATAAATTTTAAATCATGGATTTAACACCGCGTTTGGACGCATATGCTGAGGGTGAGGAGACTGTAGCTTCGGCTGCGTGCCCTCACCGCCAGTCTTCGGACTGACTTTCTCGGTATATGCCTCCAGGTGCGGTGGACTGCAAATATCTCATTTGCATTCAAATGTTGAAGGTTTCGTTCTGGTGACTTGGCGGGAGGGCCACACCTGATCCCATGTCGAACTCAGAAGTTAAGTCTCCCAGCGCCGATGGTAGTCCTTAGGGCAAGAGTAGGCCGTCGCCGGAACAAAGCTTTCAACATGTAATAAGACTCCCGAAAGGGAGTTTTTTTATGCAAAACACAATAGTGTCTGTTAATGTTATAAACTCGAAATCAAGAAGCTGGCTCTAGAACCAGAAAAATAAACTAAGCAGAAAAGCCCCAATTGCTATACCATACATGGTTCTTGTTGCCTGTTCATCACTAAGCCCATGTTTATTAAGGAACTTCGTAAAGCCACTTTTTTTCGATTCATCGAATGGCCTTTGTGTTTGATTGTCGTTTTTGGAGCTTGTGCTCATATAACGCCATATTAACATCTTTCTCTTCAATACGGTCTTTTGTTGCTGTAAAATCTGATTGATTAAGCTATACTGCATGTAATGCGTTGGCGAACTAAACGAAAATTTATCTATACCAGTATTGCACTAGTACCGCTGGTTGTTATTGTGGGAGTAATTTATGCTGCCACTTTTTTTCCTACACCAACATGTTCAGATGGTATTAAGAACCAGGGAGAGGCAGGTGTTGACTGTGGAGATATCTGTAATCGTATCTGCCAGGCCCCAATTCCAGAAGTTGATGTTGTTTGGAGCCGTTCATTCCAGGTTTCAGATAACGTCTACAATGCTGCAGCATATATTGAGAACCCAAATGTAAACTTGATTGCTAAAGATGTTTCTTATAAATTTAGTGTTTATGACAGAGACAATATATTAATTACTGAACGGCGTGGGTCGCTAAACATACTGCCGCAACCAGTAGTGACAGCATTTGTACCTGGTGTAGTCACGCAAGGAAGAGAAGTAGGAAGGACGGCCTTTGAGCTTACTTCTACTCCATACTGGGAGACTCCATTGAGCAAAGAAGTTCGTTTTGAAATACAAAATCGCAATCTAGACGTGTCTGAAAATCCTAGACTCTCTCTTGATATAGTCAACGAAAATCCTCGGCCGGTTGCTAATATTGTCCTGGCAGCATTAATTTTTGATACAAGCGGCGAAGCTGTTCATGTATCACAAACAACCATCGATAGACTTGATCTTCAGGGTTCAGAATCTATTATATTCACTTGGAGACAGCCATTTCCGGGAGATAGTGAATCTTACCAAACAGAGATTATTCCGATATCTTATCAGTTGGATTAGTAATCTTTATGCATTGTGATTTCTCAAATACGTAGTCGCCTGGCACATATCGATTGGATTTTACTACTTGCTACCTTTCCGATAATGATTGGTGGTCTGGTAACCATGCGCTCGTTTACTGGTGGTACAGATTTTTATTCACAACAAATTGTCTGGATACTCCTATCCCTGCTGATTTTTTTTGTGGCGGCAATAAGTTCATATCGTTTTTTACGTCGCCGAGCTATTGTTGTTACGATATTTGCGCTGATAATCCTGTCTCTCGTACTTGTTGTTTTAACTGGAGTTGTCGCAGGTGGTGCCGAGCGCTGGTTTGATATTGGTCTATTTCGTGTACAGCCGTCTGAACCTGCCAAGCTTGCTGTAATCATCGTCCTTGCAAAGTATTTTGACCGTCGTCATGTTTTTATACACAACTTTCGGCACATTATTGTTTCAGGAATGTACACGATTCTAATTGCTGGTCTTGTATTCATTCAGCCTGACTTTGGCTCTGCTGTTATTATAGCCACAATATGGTTTGGAGTAGTGTTAGTGGCCGGTATCTCAGTTCGGCACATTGCTGTTATTTTATCTGTCGCTGCTCTGGCATTTCTTTTGATATGGACAGTTGGACTTAATGATTTTCAGAAACAACGAGTTACAACATTTATTAACCCTGTAGCAGATCTGCAAGGAGCTGGTTACAACGCTCGGCAGGCCATGGTGGCGGTGGGGTCCGGTGAGATGTTTGGAAAAGGTGTTGGGTACGGAACGCAGTCACGACTTGAGTTTCTTCCCGAGTACGAAACAGACTTTATATTTGCCGCTTTTGCGGAGGAGTGGGGATTTGTTGGGGTTCTTATTCTTATCTTACTTTTTGGAATCATTTTCTGGCGCATAGCCAACATGGCACTGTCAGGAGAGACCCAGTTTGAGCGACTGTATGGAGCCGGGGTATTCGTGTACTTAGCAACTCATTTTGCGATACATGTGGGAATAAATCTAGGGCTACTTCCAGTAACCGGTACCACACTTCCGTTTATGTCATACGGCGGAAGTCACCTTGTTGTCGAGTTTTTAGCCATCGGGGTTCTTAATGGAATGCAGCAGTATCGGCGCAAGCTTGATGTTAACGCTTTGTTTCAAAATGGTTGACTTTCGCGAGATTAATTGTTGTGGTATCATTACATTAACAAAATATGACCACTCATAGCAACACTTCATACCTCTACCTCTTTTTTGGAGACATTATCCTGCTTTATGTCTCCCTGTTTCTCACTTTGTTTATTCGGTATGGAGGATTTCCCTCACCATCTCTATTAGGTGTTCATTTCGCCGCCTTCTCCGTTCTCTTCATTGCCTGGTTATTTATCTTTTTTGTGGCCGGATTATATGATCGGCAGATTTTATTGTTTCCAGAATCATTATGGCAGCGTATTTTGCAGACGCAGGTTGTTAACAGTGTAATAGGTGTTGTTTTCTTCTATACAATTCCATTCTTTTCAATTGCTCCAAAGACTAATCTATTTATTTATCTTTTCGTTTCCTTCGGGTTACTGACTCTGTGGCGTTACTGGTCGGTTAAGCTATTTACGATGCGCGACTCAGTTCAGGCCATTCTTATTGCTTCTGGTGATATTGGGGAGCAGGTGAAGGATCGCATCAATAATCGAGAGCATGGGTTACAGATAACAACACAGATATATCCAGATGATTATGATTCTGATGAGTTATACAATGTTACACATCAGGTGATTGAAGAGGATGCAGCGTCACTCGTAATTTTGGACACACAAAACTCTGTGGTCGAGAGAGGTCTTTCCAGACTTTATGAGTTTCTTTACGCTGATGTTTACTTCGTAACACTGGATTCATTGTACGAGACTATTTTTGAGCGCATTCCGATCCACCGATTGGAGCATGAGTGGTTTATTGAGCACATACGCCGTACTCCGCATGTTGCCTACGACACGCTAAAGCGAGGAATGGATATTGCCGTTGGGGGAATCCTGTTTATCCTTTCTCTGCTTCTCTATCCAGTCGTCGCAATTGCAATATATGCTGAAGATCAAGGATCGATTTTCTATACGCAGAAACGTGTTGGGCAGTTTGGAGAAATTATTCATATTACAAAGTTTCGTTCAATGTCGACTGATCCAGTCAATAAGCATGTCACGAAAGTTGGTCACTATCTTCGCAAAACACGCATAGATGAGCTTCCGCAGCTCTGGAATGTGCTAGAAGGAAAGCTTTCGCTTATTGGCCCTCGTCCAGAGCTTCCGTCCTTGGTTGGTTCTTATGAGTCTAGTATTCCGTATTATCACGCCCGACATTTGATAAAACCAGGTCTATCTGGCTGGGCACAACTACGTCATGATGAGCCACCTAAGTTTGTTCCGCAGGTTGAGGGAACAAGAGAGAAGCTTTCATATGATCTTTACTATATAAAGAATCGATCAATACTGCTTGATGTAAAAATTGGACTCTGGACACTTCGTGTCCTGGCTTCACGTTCAGGTGCTTAGTTCATAGTACCGGAAGTATTCATACGTAAACTACTGGTATTATAAACAGAATGATTCGTTATATATTTATTATATGTATTTTACTGGCGGTGCCTGGTGGAATTATTCTTAGCAACTCTTTTCCCGCTACAACGGTATCTTCTATAGAGAAATCACATAATCTTCAAAGGGATCGCAAGATGAGTTTGCTTTCATACTGGGCTGATCAAACACTTCCTGAGTGGCAGGGCTGGGAAAGTAAAGATTCCTTCATAGCAAAACCAACTGGGCCGGCAAAAGTTGCTTATCCAAATATTGCACTGGCTAAGTTAGCGGCTGATAAGGATATTGAAAATGTAAATGAGAGCCTGGTTAATGCTGATGCATACTCGGGTGTAGGTTCGCATGTTCCTATCTTAAGAGATGGTGACTATGATTTCTCGCTTTTTATACTAACTGCTATAGCGCATGAGTTTTGGAATACACCTCAACTAGCAACCTCAACTAAGGTTCATTTGGCAAAAAATCTACTGAATCAGGAGGGTCCAGTAGAGACACCTGAATATATATACGGATATTTTCCCGAAACAGAGAATCATGTCTTAATGACAGAAATTTCTCGATACCTTAAAAATCAGCTTGTTACTAGTGAAGGAATGCAGTACCGGTCGAGAGAATTGCCTAAGTCAGCTTACAATAATGAAACAAATGGAGTAAAGGAATTTCTGCTTGAGTATATGAAGGAAATTCTTTCTACTAATTTCGATGAGTATAATTCAAAACCATACGAGGTTTATACACTTTCTTCAGTCCAAACGCTGTACGAGTATGCGACTGACCCAGAAATGAAAACGGCTGCTCAGAATGTTTTGGATTATCATGCGCTTCGATATGCACTGCAGAGCATGGATCTACGCCGAATTGTCCCGTTCCGCCGACAGGCGAAGCACATCGGTCTTGATTACGTATATGAAAGAGATGCTGGTGCCGCTCGATATGCATTACTGGTTGGAAATCAGGCCTCAACATCAGCTGCTCAAAAACGCCAGCTACAGAACCGTGCTCGATCGATACTGGCTGTCGGTTCTTATGATATCCCGAATGAAATCAAGGATCTTATGATATCTACTTCAGACAATCCTTATTTATACTGGTCTTTTTACGACAATGCTGAAATTGTACATAGAGAAGAAAACTTTCTTATCAGCGCTGGTGGTATTTATCATAACAAGTATCGTTTTCCGTTCTTCTCTCACATGGATGGTCTACCGCGTCAGACGGTTGTAATGTTTAAGCAGGGTTCAACATTAATTTCTGACATGATTCGCTTTGAGGGTGCGCCGGATATTAAGAAGAGAAACAATACATGTGTGTTTGTTAACTTTGCGTGCGGATTACGTCCAGAGTTGCCTCAAGGGGTAAAAGAAGAAGCTCGAGACATTATTGAGTCAGATGAATGGACATATCTCCAAACACATAATTCCTACGTAGCGTTTTATCAAAATAAGAATACTGCTACAGGCACCTCCTTTGGATTCACTGAGGTTACAGACAGTAGTAATTTTTCATCATTGTCAGCATTTAAGGAGGTAATTGAAGACAGCAACAAAGACAAGGAGTTCGTGGTAGATAGTGAGAATACCTACACTACCTCTGCGGGTGTAGAAATAACCTTTCAGATCAAGGAGGATGTATCAGTAGGGCTTTTTGCGTCACTTGCTAACCTGTTGAAGGATGACAAAATGTCATGGCAGATAAAGAATGTGAAAAATAGTGAAACCAAAGTGTACCCACAAGAGAATATTCGTCAGTGGTCAACGCTCAAGGCTGTAAACCTGGATACAGGGGAAATGATTGCATTCGCGGATGGTGATGGGTCTGTGCTGGTAAACAATTCACGCCACCAAAATCCGCTCTACTTTGGTGTAACTGCCTCATCATCCTTTCGACTGAACTCTGTCCCTTCTTCCTCTTTTCAGGGATATTGGAAAGAAAGGAAATGATTAGTTGTAAAAAAGTGCTGATTTTGATACTCTTAAACTCGTGACGAAGACTCGCATCACAGCTGCACTGATACTCGTAGCCGGGATTCTTCTCGGTCTTTTTGCGTATAACACGGAGGCAAATCCTGACTCCGAGTATCATCTGCAGTACGGTCTTGATCTTTCTGGTGGGGCTCACCTGGTTTACGAAGCAGATGTTTCCGATCTTACGGAATCACAGATCGACCCAGCAATGTCGACTCTTCGGGATAACATTGAGCAACGGGTGAATGCACTTGGTGTATCAGAACCACTTGTGCAGGTTGAGACCACTAGCATTACTGGTGAAACCCGGTATCGATTAATTGTTGAGCTTCCTGGGGTTCAGGATGTTGATGAGGCAAAAAAAATGATTGGTGAAGCACCACTACTTGAGTTCAAGCTTAGAACTGGAAATGGCTCAAACCCAACCCCGGCTGATGACCTTTTTGGAACCAGTAGTACCAGCTCAGCAGCTACTACTGAGGCTGATAATTACGAATCAACAGACCCGCAGCTGACCGGACGTTTTGTGGAAAGTGCTCAGATTCAGTTCGGTGGAGGGCAGGGTGCCACTAACCAGCCGGTGGTTCTTCTGAACTTTAATGACGAGGGTGCAGAGATATTTGCAAACATTACAACGCAGTACACCGGAGAGGTACTAGGTGTTTTTCTGGATGGGCGTCTTATCTCTAGTCCGGTAATCCAGACAGCCATCACTGGAGGAACCGCTCAGATTAGCGGTAACTTCACCACAGACGAGGCGCTTGAGCTTCGTGATCGCCTTAATCTTGGAGCACTTCCGGTTCCGATTGAGGTTGTAGCAGAACAAACAATTGGTGCCACACTGGGGCAAACAGTTAAGGACAAAGGAATTCAGGCCGGTATTGTTGGGCTGATTCTTGTATCTCTCTTCTTGATTGGCTGGTATCGACTTCCTGGTGTCGTGGCTGTTGGCGCATTGGTGATTTACATACTGCTAATGCTTTTGATCTTTAAGCTGATTCCGGTCACACTCACAGCTGCCGGCATTGCCGGATTTATCCTCTCTATCGGTATGGCGGTTGACGCAAACATACTTATATTTGAACGAGTTAAGGAGGAGCTTGGTAGCCCGAACGCTTCCATGCAGGATGTGATAGAAGAGGGGTTCTCACGGGCTTGGCCTTCAATTCGTGACGCTAATATCTCTAGTCTTATAACAGCAGTGATTCTCTTCTATATCGGAACTACGCTAACGCAGGGGTTTGCGGTCACCTTCGGGCTTGGAGTTCTGGTTAGTATGATTAGTGCTATTACAATCAGCCGTACATTCCTGCTCGCAATAGCTGGTGAGGAGCGTACATCTTTAAAGCACACATTATTTGCCCCCGGTCTTCGTAGCGGAAAGGAGTTTAATGAGCACACACAGTAATATGAATGTCATTAAGTACAAAAATATATTTCTCTCAGTCGGTGGCGTGATAATCGCAGCCTCAATTGTCTGCATTGCCTACTTCGGGCTGTCTTTTGGAATTGATTTTACTGGTGGATCCATACTTGAGGTTACCTTTAATGACGAGCGACCAAGCATCGAAGCAACTGAGGATGCAATTGCAGCTGCTGGTGTAACTGATTACTCTGTACGAACAACCGGCGACAACGGGTTTATTGTCCGTTCTCCATTTCTTGAGGATCAGCAGCGAAGTCAGGTAATGGACAACTTTGAGGCACTTACAGGATCCGATTCCTCAGAGGCATCAAGCACAGCCACAACATCAGATCAGGTCGTTACAGACGAAATGGCGACCACCAGCACAACGACTGCTGCCGGTGTTATTGAAAATCGATTCTCATCAATTGGTCCAACAGTCGGAAGCGAGCTGACTCGCTCAGCTATTTACGGAATTATCGCTGTGGTACTAGGGATTATTCTTTTTGTTACCTTTGCCTTCCGGAAGGTGTCTGAGATTGTCTCTTCCTGGGTCTACGGTTCGGTAGCCATCGTGGCACTAATTCACGACATACTGGTTCCAACAGCAATATTTGCGATTCTTGGGGTAACAATGGGTGCGCAGATTGATCTCTTGTTTGTGATGGCACTTCTGGCGATTCTCGGCTTCTCTGTTAATGATACGATTGTGGTGTTCGACCGTATCAGAGAGAACCTGCAAACGGTTATTGATAAGAATACTGATGATGGTTTTGCGGATACAGTTGGTATTAGCCTTACCCAGACATATGCTCGCTCAATCAATACATCACTTACTACACTGACCGTACTGGCATGTCTCTACTTTATCGGCGGTCAGTCTACTGAGCTCTTCTCTCTGACACTGCTAGTGGGTGTGATTGCGGGTACGTACAGCTCAATCTTCATTGCTTCACCGCTTCTTGTAAAGGTGCATGAATGGCAGCAAAAGGGAGAGTAAACCTTTGACTATTACTGGTAATCGCGGTATTATACGCTCCGCGCCCGAAAGGGCGCTTTTAAAGATAGCGACATGAAACCAATAAAATTTCTCAAAGAAGTAAATCATGAACTGAAGAAGGTGAAGTGGCCTACACAGCGTCAATCGCTGAACATTACTGCTATGGTTATTATTCTTTCTGTAGCAATTGCTTACTACCTTTCACTGTTTGATCAGTTCTTTGGGTACTTGCTTGAGAACTTCGTTCTCTAAAACTTTTTACCATGAATGACATCGACAACACAGACGACCTCTTAGCTGATAAAGATACCAAGAACTGGTATGCGATTCATACGTATGCCGGCTACGAGGACTCAGTAGCTCGTAATCTAAAGCAGCGTATCGATAGTATGGATATGAGCGATCTTATCTTTGACGTGATCGTGCCGACAAAGCAGGTTATGAAGGTAAAGCGCGGCAAGCGTGTCGAGGAAGAGGAACGCATCTATCCAGGGTACGTTCTGGTACAGATGAAGATTACTGAGGATTCCTGGTACGTCGTGCGCAATACGCCACGAGTAACCGGGTTTGTCGGTTCTGGATCACAGCCAGATCCACTCGCACAGAAGGAGGTTGATGAGCTGTTTGCGCAGATGTCAGCTGATTCTACGGAGCATGAGATTAACCTCTCTGATGGAGATCCTGTACGCGTAATCAATGGTCCCTTTGATGAACTTGAAGGAACTGTGTCTGAGGTAGACCGAGAGCGAGGCAAGGTGAAGGTGCTGGTCAATATGTTCGGTCGTGAGACACCGGTAGAGCTTGACTTCCTACAGGTAGAAAGGCTCTAAAAAGGTTGATTTTTTGTATAATTTCTATACTATAAGGAGGCTAAATTACTAACAGATTAACGCTCAAATTATGGCAGAATTACAGCGAACAATGAAACTTCAGATTCCGGCCGGGCAGGCTAACCCTGCACCGCCGATTGGTCCTGCGCTTGGGCAGGTTGGAGTTAATATTGGAGAATTTGTATCTCGTTTTAACGAAGCTACTGCTGAGATGGGTGGTGATCTGATTCCGGTTGTTATCTCTGTATACGATGACCGATCATTTGACCTAGAGTTCAAGTCACCACCAGCTTCAAGCCTTATCCTAAAGAAGGCTGGTATTAAAAGTGGTGCTGCAGATATTCTTAATCAAGTAGCTGGTTCTATAACTAAGGCACAAGTACGTGAAATTTCTGAGCAAAAAATTGATGATCTGTCTGCAAATGATCTTGAAGCAGCCGATAAGATTATTATGGGTACGTGTAGAAGTATGGGCATCGAAGTGAAATAAGGCCCATCTCTGGCAAATTTCTTTGTTTCTCCCTTCGGCCCTCACTCAACGCACCTGTCTTGTGCGTTTTGTTTCGTTCCTCAGTCGTGCCGCGAACTTTGCTCAGAGATAAACCTTATTAATAAACTAGTTGCACAGTCAGTAAGGAATTCACGGCGAAGCCCGTTGGAAAACCGTGGGTTTCCAAGACGCAGTGGGTGAAACGAAGGAGTAGGAGTGTGGGGATCGAAGTAAAAGGATGGTTTTAATAATCGCCTTAGAGATCTCTAAAAACCACCGCTTGGTGGTTTTTTATTTTACAAACACCATAAATATCCGCCGTATCAGGTTTAGAAGTACCCACTAATCAAAATAAAAAAGAGGTCCTAATGGATAATGAAGACACGTTACCGCTTACGATTAAAAGCCGAGTTTTCGGAGTTTCGGCCATGGCGGCTAAAAAAACCGAGCATCAATCTAAGGTAATACGATGGAGTGGATAAAAAGGACGTAAACAGTCAACAGCTCAGCATATCGCCTCTGCAATATGTGTAACTGCTCCAGTTGTGTGCGAATTCCTAATCCTCCCATGAGTAGAAAAATTGCCTGGTTTAAAAACAAAAAGTCTAACAAGACATAAAACTAATCTTTCTTCTGAGCCTTTACTGAGATTTACTTTCAGTAAAGGTTTTTTTACAGAGAGCCTTCTTTTCTGTACTATAAGAGACCGAAAAGTACCACTCACAGTAACAAATAACTCTAAAAAAGAGGTCTTTTATGATTGACGCAATATTCAATCACCGCGGATGGAATCACTTAGTCCACACCTGCCGACAGCTGGAATTAACCGGTAGTGGAGAAATTACTGACGAAGAAGGCATTAGGCGCTGGAACACGTATGAGGAAAAAGGCCAAGTGTTTCGTAAGCAGACGCTCGCTCAACATCTTGTTTCGAGTAAGGCAGTAGTTGAGCCATGTATTGTTATCTCACTTCGTGATGAGCTTGATATCGATGAGCTTATCATTGCTCGGCTTAACAGTAACCATGACACAGGAGAGCTCTTGTGTTTCGACAGAGGCGAGAATCACGATGTGGTCTCTCATGCAAAAGATAGGCTGGAGAGTCGACGTGAGTACGACAAGTTTGTGAACATTCATGCTGGCGCACCTGATGTGGTTTTTAAGGAACTACGTAGAGCCTACTTGCTCCAGTTCACTGATGAGGATCTCACAATCTTTCCTCTGGAAGTCCGGGATATCATGGATCAATTACGTGAAGAGTATGCCTTAGAAATAATGATCTTTGAGGCAATTGAGCGTGTTGGCCATGTTGTCTACCCACTTGAGCAGTATTTCTACGGGAACGTGGCTGGAGAGGCCTACCGGCAAATTCTTGTTGATACGCTCAATTTTCAAGGTCCGCATCTTGACCGCATTGCTGAGGAAATTCCGGCGTTTCGTGATCTGTGGTGGCCCAAAGAGATAAGACAGTTATG